>OKSL01000018.1_pt1 | contig 136394 bp, 125 predicted proteins | sample 1606251 | NCBI WGS metagenome assembly OKSL01 (sample SAMEA3879543, study PRJEB24766) | human gut metagenome | biome: human-associated habitat; feature: feces | place: USA | collected 1985/1987 | reverse complement strand
GATTATAGATCTTTCGCCTTCATCGTCCCGACATTACAAAGATACGATGTGCGGATTCCGGAAAGTTGATTCCGGTGGATTGTGGTTGATAACAGTTGATTCTAGTTGATTATTGTTGGAAAAACATTCTTTCTTCTCGTCCGTTTTTCGTACTTTTATGGAAGTAAATAAAAAGTATGGAATGTATGGAGAATTTTGAGATACGCACGTACGGCCGCACCGAACTGGCCCTGTGTTATTTCCCGGATTTGAATCCGCAGGTGGCTTACCGTAAGTTGCAATATTGGATTGACTATTATCCTCACCTCAGGGAGGAGCTGGAGAAGATGGGCAGTGGTTTGAGTTGCCGTACCTATATGCCGGCTCAGGTACAGCTGATTGTGGGGGCGATAGGGGAGCCGTGAAAGAGGATTGTGATGGGTGTGCAGCCAAATAAAAAGAATAGCTTCCCCAATTACGTAATCGATATTGCAAGTGAACGACCGGTTCGTGTTGACAGTTGCATTGAAAGATTGGCAATGTTGATATATGTGAATGTAAATGACACGAATGACGCCAATCAGAGATATAAACCCAATTTGCGCCATTCGTGTCATTTACATTCTGGATAAAGAACGGAATAGAACCTCTATTCCCGTATTTCCCCCTTATGCACCAGCATTTTCACCAGTGTCCGTTTGGAATTGTGCGTGTCCGAAACCCATAGCACAGAGTCGTTTTGCGCATAGATGCGGGCAGGCTGGGAAAAAGCATATCCTTTTACAGTTTTTATTTTCTTGCTCCATTCGTTGGACTGGCGTTCATATATGTTGATGGCGTCATTATCGCCGGTAGCATACCAGCGGTCGCCGCACAACGCCAGTGTCTTGGGCTTGAAGCCGGGCGACAGGGAAAGATCGTCCAGATCGATGGAAGCGTCGTTTGCCAGATCATCGTTGACCAGTGCCGGATCGAGCACCCGTATTTTCTTTCCTTCATAATCCGTGAGCAGCAGATGCCCTTCCGCATCGGGCTGCATGGAATGGCTGGCAAAGCCGTTGTTGCCCGGACTGCCGTTACCGGATGCCCGGCGGTAGCGGTTCACCTTCTGGTAATTTTCCGGGGTGGCATCCTCCTCTTTATAAATGCTGACCATTCCGTTCTTGTCGCGTGCGAAAATCAGCCCGTCCTTTACCGTCATGGCCTGTGCCTGGAATACGGGGCCGCTCCATTGCCCGTTGCCTATGCAGGTGAGGTAGGACAGTTCCGGCAACCGGAATACATGGATGCGCGACTGGCGTTCGGCCACATACAGCCGGTTGCCCGACGGGACGATGGCCTCTATCTGACTTCCGAAACTCTTCTCCCCGCCGTCGTGCTGCCAGCTCTGCAAGGTTCCCAGCCGTTCACCTTTCTTTATACTGAACAGCAACAGGCTGCTGCCTGCCTTTCCGATGTTTGCGATGAAAAGGGTATCCCCCAGATGGGCGACGGTATAAGGGGTGAAATCCTCGGCCGTTTCCATGCCCAGGGTTTCCGCATCAATCAGTTGCGCCGCCTCATACGAGTAATACCAGTAACTGTTATAATCCCCGTTTCCTTCTCCTTCCCCGTTTCCTCCGCCGGGAGCGGAGGGGTAGCCGCAGATTTCATCCAGGGTGACTTTGCTGCATTGTGCCGTCAGGACTCCGGACAGCACAATCAGGATATAAGCGTATATTTTCATGTTGTTCTTACTATATTATATAGGTATACATTTATTTCAGCTCACTCATGGGGATGGCGTAAACGCATGTCCCGTTTTTCACGCGGTCGGTGATGAACAGCGTGTGGCGGCGGATGCAGAACTTCTCAGGTGCTTGCAGGGTGATGCCGCCGATGGTGGTATGGTCCTTCATGATCTCTCCCGTCCGGGGATTGACCTCACAGAACTTTTCTGTGCCGTTGGAACTTACAAACAGCCTTCCTTCGTAGAAATCCAAGTCGTAAGGTACATTTTTATAAGCCAGTTGCCCGGTGCGTTTGGGTGAAACTCCTTCCCGTATCCCGTCGGGGGCGAACAGGTCTATGCGTTTGGCGGGATGGGTGGAGTAGAGCAGGCCGGTCTGTTCGTCCACCGCCATGCCGTAAGTGCCGTTTGTCTCGCCCAGATGTTCGGAACGTACATAAATCCGCGGAGTCACTCCGGATTGTATAGCCTGCTCTTCTACAAAGTTGACGTAGCGTTTGTCGTGTATCATGACCAGCCCTTTGTAGAGCAGCACATCGAAGGCATGTACGGTCTGCGTGGGCCCCGTTCCCCAGCTTCCATTGCCTATGCAGGTAAGGAACTGATGGCTCTTCGCATCAAAAATCTCGGTACGGCTTCCTTCGTGGGTGACATAAATCTTGTCGTGGGCACGGGTGATACCGTTCGGGCGGCCGCCGAATTTCCCGGTAGCTTCTCCGTGCTTCCATTCCTTGATGCTTCCCAAGTGCTTCTTGCCGCCGCCGGCAAGGTCGAACACCTCTACGCTGTACTGGTTATCCGCATCGTTCACGGCATACAGGGTATCTCCGTACACATATACATCCTTGGGGCGGAAGGTGGTTCCCGTAGCGCCGGGCAAGTCGGTATAATCCAGCTTGAACGCCACCGGCTCCCCGTCGTTTCCTCCCCGGTCGGTCTCTCCGCGCAGGGGAGACAGGCCGCCGTCCAGCGCATCGAGTTCCGGGTCTTCGATAATGTGTTTCGAAGCCACGTATATATCATCAAAATAACGATTCCTGCTCCAGCGGGTGTGCAGGAAGCGGCGGGAATAGACGGGCAGCTCCTTGTCCAGCGACAGCGCCACATATACGTTGTTGCACAGGGTGATCCACCCCGGTCCCGTCTGTTCGTAGGTCATGTTTCCCGCATGGCCGTAGCCCACACAGTGGGCAAACTCGTGGAATATGGTTTCGGTGATGCTTTTGTCATCGGCATAGTGTTCCAGATAACACACTTCATGCATGCCGAAGGTGGTTCCTCCGCCCAGTCCCATCACGCCGGTGGTATAGCCGAAGGTCAGTCCGCGGTGGTTGAGCACGTTGGCCAGCAGGGCGGTCTTGTCTATTTCCGCCTTGTCATTGTTGCTGTGCAGCGGGCCGAACTCGTACAGGGCGGTCTTGAACCGTTCCGACGAGAACATATACGCCATGTTCAGCGCGATGGCCACCGCCTCACGCGTGTGCGAAGCCTTCATCTTGTACTTCCAGCTGTCCTGGGTGTCACTGTATCTGCCGAAGGCGATGTACCATTTGCACCGGATGGATTGCAGCCTTGCCCAGTACGGGTCGTCACACTCTACGGTGAAGGTCAGGTTTTCTTCCGTGAGGTAGGGGTTTGCCATGATCCGTATTTTCTTTCCGCTGCGGGTATAGGCGGTCAGGTCCTTGGTGGCGAACGGTATGTGTACCCGGAGTTGCTGGAAAGGCATGATCTTTTCCAGCGACATGAACTTGAATTCTTCCTCGTAACCGTCTATCCTGGCCCAGAAAGTCACGTTTTTCAAGGCTCTGGGACTATAGAAACGGAGTTGGAAACAGTGCTCGTCGTCCATTCCGAACTGAAGAGGCCGGCTGACGTAGAAGCTGCGCTGGCCGGAGTCGAAATAAACATCCTGGGATTCATTGTCATTCAGCAGGTAATACGTGTTGTCCGGGTTATAATCCGTTTCGGCCAGCCGGATGGGCAATTCATTGTTTGCCACGTTTCTTTCTCCGGAAACCGGAAGTTCGTCCTCTTTGCAGCCGCCCAGCAGTAAAAGCATACCTGCTAAAATCAACAGGCTGGTGGAAAAAAGTTTTTTCATCGTCTGTTTTTATTAGAATTACATTTAAATTTGAAATAATCACTCTTTTGAAAAAGGGTTGCAAAAATAATTGTTTTAGATCAGATGAACAAAGAACCCGTATTGCATTTTATATGAGTCCCTGTTTTTTATGTTCTTTTGTTTTTCTGCCTTAAAAAAATAAATCCTATATTGTTGCCCTGGGCTTTGTTCATCGGAAAATATGCTGTATTTTTGTTATCCGAAATAAAGATGAAGATATGGCACAACCTTTAGCAGAACGTTTGCGTCCGAAGACATTGGACGATTATATAGGTCAGAAACACCTGGTGGGGCCGGGGGCTGTCTTGCGCAAGATGATTGATGCGGGACGCATCTCCTCCTTTATCCTTTGGGGGCCTCCGGGGGTGGGAAAGACCACGCTGGCGCAGATCATAGCCAACAAGCTGGAAACTCCTTTTTATACACTGAGCGCGGTCACTTCCGGTGTGAAGGATGTGCGCGATGTGATAGAGAAGGCGAGAAGCAACCATTTTTTCTCGCAGGCCAGCCCCATCCTGTTCATTGATGAAATCCACCGGTTCAGCAAGTCCCAGCAGGATTCCTTGTTGGGGGCGGTGGAGACGGGAGTGGTGACCCTGATAGGCGCCACCACCGAGAATCCTTCGTTCGAGGTGATCCGGCCCTTGCTCTCCCGCTGTCAGTTGTATGTGTTGAAATCATTGGAGAAGGAAGATTTGCTGGAACTGCTGCATAATGCCATCGCAAAGGATGTGATACTGAAAGAAAAGAAGATAGAGCTGAAGGAGACGGATGCCATGCTCCGCTTTTCGGGAGGCGATGCCCGCAAGTTGCTGAACATACTGGAATTGGTGGTGGAAGCGGATGCGGATGCCGGAACCATTGTGATTACGGATGAGAAGGTGACCGAGCGTCTGCAGCAGAATCCGTTGGCGTATGACAAGGATGGAGAGATGCATTATGATATCATTTCCGCCTTTATCAAGTCCATCCGCGGAAGTGATCCGGACGGGGCGCTCTACTGGCTGGCGCGTATGGTGGAGGCCGGAGAGGACCCGGCTTTCATAGCCCGCAGGCTAGTCATTTCGGCAGCCGAGGATATCGGTCTGGCCAATCCCAACGCATTGCTTCTGGCGAACGCTGCTTTTGATGCCGTGATGAAGATAGGATGGCCCGAGGGGCGTATCCCGCTGGCGGAAGCTACGGTGTATCTGGCCACCAGCCCTAAGAGCAACTCGGCATACGAGGGGATCAACAGCGCCCTGGAACTGGTGCGGCAGACGGGCAACCTGCCTGTTCCCTTGCATCTGCGCAACGCACCCACCAAGCTGATGAAACAGTTGGGCTATGGCAAGGATTATAAGTATGCACATGCCTATCAGGGCAATTTCGTGCAGCAGCAGTTCCTGCCGGACGAGGTGAAGGGCAGCCGCATCTGGCATCCGCAGAACAATGCGCAGGAAGCGAAGATAAAGGAACGGATGCAGAGCCTCTGGGGGGAACGGTTCAAGGAATGAAAATGAATTGCATTGATCCTGTGCTATAAAATTAAAAATTGGAACGCAAATGACATAAATCCAACCTTCCGGCCGGTTTATATCCATGCTGTGCAGCTGTTAATTTGCGTCATTCGCGTTCCAATCTAACCGAATAAATGAACAAAATATGAAATTTAATTTTTGAAAATATGAAAATAGTAGTTTTAGACGGTTACGGATTGAATCCCGGTGATTTGTCATGGGAGGAGATGCAGGCGTTGGGCGAGCTGACGGTATATGACCGCACGGCCCCTGCCGAGTTATTGGAGCGTTCTGCCGGAGCGGAAGTGCTGATTACAAATAAAACGGTGATTACGGCGGAGGATATGGCCGCTCTGCCCGCCTTGAAATACATCGGCGTGCTGGCTACAGGATATAATATTGTGGACATCCAGGCTGCGAAAGCGCGGGGCATCATTGTCACCAACATACCTGCCTACAGCACCGCTTCCGTTGCCCAGATGGTCTTTGCGCATATACTGAACATCACCCAGCGTGTAGGCCATTATGCCTATGCCAACCGTCACGGGCGTTGGGCAAATAATCCCGACTTCTGCTATTGGGATACCGACCTGGTGGAACTGGACGGGAAGAAGCTGGGAATCATCGGCTTGGGAAACACCGGACAGGCGACGGCGCGCATCGCTGCCGCTTTCGGAATGCAGGTATGCGCCTATACTTCCAAGCCGCAGTCACAACTTCCCGGAGGAATCCGGAAAATGGAGCTGGATGAGCTTTTCCGCGAATGTGACGTGGTGAGCCTGCACTGCCCCCTTACCCCCGATACCAAAGAACTGGTCAATGCCACCCGCCTGGCCCTTATGAAACCGACAGCTATTCTGATAAATACCGGCCGCGGTCCCTTGGTAAACGAGAAAGACCTGGCCGACGCACTGAACAAGGGCGTGATAGCGGCTGCCGGACTGGACGTGCTTTCTTCCGAGCCTCCCCAATATACCAACCCCTTGCTGACGGCGAAGAACTGCTTCATTACGCCGCATATCGCCTGGGCCACGAAAGAAGCCCGTGTCCGGCTGATGCAGATTGCGGTGGGGAACTTGAAAGGATTTATCAAGGGTGAGATTGTAAATAATGTGGCGGAATGAGAACAAAGGAAAAAGACGGGAAGAAAAGAAGGAGGTGAGAAGAATGGAGGAAGACAAGAATACGTTGGGTTTGCATCCGGAAGTTAGGGAAGAAGATAGAGTGGCAAAGGCTGTAGCTTTGTTCAGGGAAGGATATAACTGCTCCCAGTCCGTAGTGACGGCTTTTGCCGATCTGTATGGTTTCACCCGTGAACAGGCCCTGCACATGTCCGCCTCTTTCGGCGGCGGTATAGGGCGGATGCGTGAGACCTGCGGTGCTGCTTGCGGCATGTTCTTGCTGGCCGGGCTGGAGAAGTGTGCCGTCGAGGGGAAAGACCGTGAGAGCAAGGCGGCGAATTACGCTCTGGTGCAGGAACTGGCCGAAGAATTCAAGAAGCGGAACGGCGCCCTGCGGTGTGCCGATTTGCTGGGATTGTCCGGAAAAGAGCCGGTAGTATCCACGCCGGAAGCAAGGACGGAACAGTATTATGCCAAGCGTCCTTGTGCAAGAATGGTAGAGGAAGCGGCCAGGATTTGGAGCGAACACCTCGAAAAACAAAAAAAATAGGTTGAAAAATCGCTTTTTCTTATAGAAATACAAACTTTTTTGATGCAAAAGTGTTGAATAACATAATTTTGTGTATCTTTGCAAGCGATAAGAAACACAAACATTCACATAGGAATGTGTGGGTGCGGTTAACGTTTAACTAAAAGCAAATTGAAAATGTTGAAAGAAAAAGCAGGTGCTTTGGCCGGACAGATCTGGGAAGCATTGAATGGAACTGAAGGTTTGACACAAAAACAAATCAAGAAAGCAGCCAAATTGAAAGCTGACAAGGATTTCTTCCTGGGGCTGGGCTGGTTACTGAGAGAAGATAAGGTCGTTACTTCTGAAGTGGAAGGCGAGATCTTTGTAAAATTAGTGTAAGAAGAAGATTTTAAACTCATAAAAAAATGCGTTGGCACATCGTTTTGTATGTTGTCAACGCATTTTTTTGTATATTATAGTAAAATGATGAATCATTTCTTTGAATAGTATTCGTATTATTACTATATTTGCAGGATAATTAAGTCCAAAACGTTATGAGTTACAAATCAGTGAAAGACGTTGTAACGATGTTGCTGGAAAACGGTTTTGTATTATGAAAACAGTGGAAGTGATTGTAGAACACGCAGGAAAGAACTTGAGTGCTTATATCGAAGGTGCTCCCGTTATTACTGTAGGCAATGACATAAAGGAGATTGAGGATAACATGAAGGAGGCAATTGAGTTGTATCTGGAAGATAATCCGAATCCTTGTGAAGTCTTGTCGGGAGAGTTTGAATTGAAATTTAAGATAGATGCTGCTACTTTTATCAACTATTATAGCAGCATCTTCACCAAGGCTGCTTTGAGCCGGATTACCGGAATCAATGAACGTCAGTTGTGGCATTATGCAGCCGGAGTGCATAAACCTCGCAGGCAGCAGTTGGAAAAGATCCAGAAAGGCATACAGTCTTTGAGTAGGGAATTGTCTGCTATAAATTTATTATAGTCTTTAAAATCTTGTTCTTTTTACGTATCTTTGTGCCCGGAAAGCAAGAAACTTGTTTTTTAAATAGATAGCTGTTAAAGATGAAGAATATCCGTAATTTTTGCATTATAGCACATATAGACCACGGGAAGTCCACCTTGGCCGACCGTTTGTTAGAGTTCACAAAAACCATTCAGGTAACCGAAGGACAGATGCTTGACGATATGGACCTGGAAAAGGAGAGAGGTATTACGATCAAAAGCCATGCCATCCAGATGGAATACGAGTATGGGGGAGAGAAGTATGTACTGAATCTGATTGACACTCCGGGACACGTGGACTTTTCATACGAGGTATCCCGTTCCATAGCCGCCTGTGAAGGGGCGCTGCTCATTGTGGATGCTTCGCAGGGAGTGCAGGCGCAGACTATCTCGAATCTGTACATGGCGTTGGAGCATGACCTGGAAATCATTCCCGTGCTGAACAAATGTGATATGGCGAGTGCCATGCCCGATGAAGTGGAAGATGAAATCATCGACCTGCTGGGCTGCAAACGTGAGGATATTATCCGTGCCTCCGGCAAAACCGGAATGGGTGTGGAGGAGATATTGAAAGCGGTGGTGGAACGTATCCCGCACCCGACGGGTGACGAGGAGGCGCCGCTACAGGCTTTGATTTTCGACTCGGTATTCAATTCTTTCCGTGGAATCATCGCTTATTTTAAAATAGAGAACGGCGTGATCCGCAAAGGGGACAAGGTGAAATTTTTCAACACCGGCAAGGAGTATGATGCAGATGAGATCGGTGTGCTGAAAATGGATATGATTCCCCGTGCGGAACTGCGCACAGGAGATGTGGGGTATATCATTTCGGGCATCAAGACTTCGCGCGAGGTGAAGGTGGGGGATACCATCACTCACATTGCCCGTCCGTGTGACAAGGCGATTGCCGGATTCGAGGAAGTGAAGCCGATGGTGTTTGCCGGGGTCTATCCTATCGAGGCGGAAGATTACGAGAACCTCCGCGCCTCGCTGGAGAAACTTCAGCTGAATGACGCCTCGCTGACTTTCCAGCCGGAGTCCTCACTGGCTCTGGGATTCGGATTCCGTTGCGGTTTCCTGGGATTACTTCACATGGAAATCGTTCAGGAACGTCTGGACCGCGAGTTTGATATGAATGTGATCACGACCGTGCCCAACGTGTCGTACATGGTATATGACAAGCAGGGACATGCCAATGAGGTACATAATCCCGGCGGTATGCCCGATCCGACGCTGATTGACCACATCGAGGAACCTTTCATTGACGCCACGATCATTACCGCCACCGATTACATCGGCCCTATCATGACGCTGTGTCTGGGCAAGCGTGGCGAATTGGTGCGGCAGAATTATGTGTCGGGCAACCGGGTGGAGATTCACTACAAGATGCCGCTGGGTGAAATCGTGATTGATTTTTATGACAAGCTGAAGAGTATTTCGAAAGGATATGCTTCCTTTGACTACCATCAGTCGGGTTTCCGCCCTTCCAAACTGGTGAAGCTGGATATCTTGTTGAACGGTGAGCCGGTGGATGCGCTTTCTACCCTGACACATGTGGACAATGCCTATAACCTGGGCAAGCGTATGTGCGAGAAACTGAAAGAGCTGATTCCGCGCCAGCAGTTTGATATTGCTATCCAGGCAGCTATCGGGGCCAAGATTATCTCAAGGGAAACCATCAAGGCGGTGCGCAAGGATGTGACCGCGAAGTGTTATGGCGGTGACGTGAGCCGTAAGCGTAAATTGTTGGAAAAACAAAAAAGGGGTAAGAAACGAATGAAACAGATCGGTAATGTGGAAGTACCGCAAAAGGCGTTCCTGGCCGTTCTGAAGCTGGATTAATTCAAGAATAAAACAAGCTCTGAGGAGTAAACAATAAGCGGGCTCTTTCTGTTAGTTGAAATTAAAAAGTCAATAACAGAAAGGGCTTGTGTTTTGATGGCAATTTATCACAAACTCTTAAATTCAATTGATATGGAAAAACTGAAAATTCTGAACTTGAACTTTTCCTTCCAGCGGGCGGCGCACTATCATATTAATGGAGGGATGTTGCTGATGGGGGTAGTCTTGCTGGCTATGTTCCTGGCCAATTCTCCGTGGGGGGATATTTATGCCTCCTTTTGGAATTACGAAGTGCATCTTCAGATAGGAGAATTTAATTTCTTTAGTCATAACGGGCATCACATGACCTTGATGACTTTTATCAACGATGCTTTGATGGCTGTCTTTTTCTTCAGTGTGGGACTGGAGATAAAGCGTGAGATACTGGTGGGCGAATTGTCCAGTTTCCGGCAGGCGCTTTTGCCCATCGTGGCGGCGTGCGGCGGTATGCTGGTTCCGGTGCTGATCTATTATTTCATGACGGCGGGAACTCCGGCCCAAAGTGGCCTGGCCATACCGATGGCTACGGATATCGCTTTTTCGCTGGGAGTGCTCAGCCTGTTCGGCAAGCGGGTTCCGCTGAGCTTGAAAGTCTTTCTGACTGCTTTCGCTGTGGTCGATGATATCGGCGGCATTCTGGTCATCGCTCTTTTTTACACTTCTCATCTGGCGGTGAACTACCTGATTGCTTCGGCGGGTATCCTGCTGATACTTTGCGGCGGGAATTTCTTCCGGGTGCGCAACCGTTGGTTTTATATTTTCTGGGGAGTGATTATGTGGTATCTGTTTTTGCAGAGCGGCATCCACGCTACCATTGCGGGAGTTGTCGCAGCCTTCACGGTTCCCGCCACTCCTCATTACAAGATAGGTAAGTACATTAACCGCATCCGGGAGAACATTGCTGTCTTTCCTGCCAGTGACAAGGAAGGTGTTGTGTTAAGCAAGATGCAGATCAATGTGCTGAAAAGCATCGAGTCTTCCTCGGACCGTGTCATATCTCCCTTGCAGTCATTGGAAGACAGTCTGCATGGAATGGTGAATTATATTATTCTTCCCTTGTTCGCCTTTGCCAATGCGGGTGTCTCGCTCACGGCGGATCATGGTGGCTTGGAAGTGGGGATGGCTACTTGGGCGGTGCTGGCGGGATTGCTGGCGGGTAAGTTTGCCGGCATTTATTTCTTTACCTGGCTGGTGATAAAGATGGGGTTCGCCGGACTGCTGAAAGGCATGACCTGGGTGAACCTGACAGGTGTCTGTCTTTTGGGCGGTATCGGTTTTACGGTTTCTTTGTTTATAGCCAACCTGTCTTTCGGGGATTCGCCGGTGTTGCTGACGCAGGCAAAGATGGGTGTCATACTGGGAACGGTGCTGGCGGGTGTGCTGGCGTATCTGGTCTTGCAGTTCGCCTTGCCTAAACAGCCTGCACAGGAATAAAATTACAGATAGGGTAGTACGGCAGTGAAACGGCTGCCCTTGTTCACCTCGGATTGCACATCGATGTGTCCGTTCATTTTTTCTACAATGACCTTGCTGATGGCGAGTCCCAGTCCTACACCCTGTACAAATTCATTCCGCTTGTAGAACCGTTCGAATATCATTTGTAATTCTTCTTTAGGGATTCCCGCACCGGTATCTTCTACGAAGAAATGGATTTCCTTTTTCTCTTTGTCGCAGAAATAACCCAGTTTGATGTGTCCTTGGGAGGTGAACTTCTTGGCGTTTCCCAAAAAGTTGGTGATGACTTGGGTGAGGCGCATACGGTCTATGTGTATGGTCACATCCTCGTCGGGAAATTCTTTGATGAATTCCACAGGAGGGAGAATAATTACCTGATGGGTCTGATAGACCGTTTCTGCAAAATGATGCGCGCTGCAATCCTCACAATGAAAGGACATATTGCCGGATTCTATACGGGATAGTTCCAGCACATCATTGACCAGTTTCAACAAGAGTCTGGTATTGTTGTCTATGATGGAGGCAAATTCTTTTTTCTCTTCTTCCGAGATGTTTTTCTCGGTAGTGAGCAGGTTGGAGAATCCCACGATGGCATTAAGCGGAGTACGGATTTCATGGCTCATGTTGGCCAGGAAGGATTGTTTCAGTTCCGCCTGTTCCGCCAGTTTGCGGGCACGTATCAGTTCTTCTTCCTTGTCTTTGATCTCCTGAATGTTTACCAGAAGTCCGGTGATGATAGGATTTTGTTCATAATGCTGCAACACGCTGTATCTGAATTCCCACCATTGGTAACCGGTGTCGTCGAATTTGCAACGGTATTGGGCTGTTCTTCGTGGCCGGTGTAATATGTTGGATACGTTTTTTCTGAACTGGGCTTGGTCGCCGGGGTGTACATAGTTGGCTATTTCCTTTATTTCCAACAGGTTTTGGGAACGGTTGGTCAGTTCGCAGAAAGCTTGGTCGAACACGGCGGTTTTTCCGTCGAAACACCAGGCGTAGGTTTTTCCTCCTTCCAGTGCAAGCGTTAATGCTTCGTGTTTGAGCCTGAGGTTGCGCAAGGCTTCTTTTTTACGTCCTTTTTCCAGTGTATAGATATAAATAAGGTAGGATATCCCCAAGAGGAGTGTGAAGACCAGGAGGCTTTCAAGAATCAGGATGGGAGTTGCGTATTTTTCCCTCCACGGCCTGTACATGATGGTATATTCCGGTGGAATGCTTTCAGTGGGGATCTGGTATCTCTTCATGGCCTGCCAGTTGACCAGATGCTGTTTGGCGATTTGTTTTACTGCCGGGACGGGTATCTTTCCTTGCAGTCTTTCTTTGATGCCGGCGGTCATGTCGCTTAGCTGTGTTTCGATGGGGGCGAAATAACCTCCCAGCATATATTCCTTTATCCCGAATCCTTCGTTGATGGTTTCGAAGCCGGGATTGTCGAACAGGCTGCCGATGCGCAGGGTGGTATAGTCCCGTTTGGTATACAGGAACAAGGAGTATTTGAAGATCCCGCTGGACAGCCACATCAGGTCGCGGGCAGCTACGGAATCACTGGACAGGCGGACTACGATGGTGGAGTCCAAGTGGTTATATTCGTTCAGCTTTTCGTGCAGGGATTCATATTCGGTATCATCTTTGTCACTGATGGGGATATTCAGCTTGCCGGGCAGGGCCTCTTGTCTTTTCCATTGGTGGAGGGTGATTTCCGATCCTTTGCATTGTTCGCTCAGGTCTTTCCAGATAAGGCGGTCAAGCACGGTCCGGCCGTTCAGGATGTGGATGCGGACTTTGCCCATAATGCGTTCTATCATCCGGCAGGTGGTGAGGTAATCGGGTTTGTCTATGTAGCCCGTAATGTTGGGATATTGTGCCAGCAAGTCTTGGTTGGGATAATTCACTCCGCTGAATACGACGGGAATCTGCCTGACATACGGGTTTCCGCAAGCCATGATAGAGTAGGTTGCCTGATCATCGAGCACGGCAATCAAATCCCCTTCCCATGAGCGGATGGAATCTGCAAACTCGGAAATCCGTTGCTCTTCTTCTACAGATTCATATTTCTCGCAATCCAGATAAAAAGTGCGCAGCTGGAAGTCTATTTGCTGGTCTTTCAGTCCTTTGACAAACAGTTTGTTTACAATGCCGGCACCGCTGTACCCTTCCTGGTAGGAATGGATAAGGGCTATTTTATATTTTTGTGCATAAAGCGGACTCCCTATAAGAAGGGCTGTCATAAAAATGAAAAAGGCTTTATGCTTCATGTCAAACGTGATTATTAAGTGAACCAAGGGACAAAGATAGGAATGTTTCTTTAATTCCGGCTATGATTTACAGGAAATTATTGGAAGAGAGAGGGAAAGTAACCATCCCGGTTTGTGGAAAACAGCAATTCCGGCTTCTTGAAAAACATGCTTCTTGCTTTTCAAGGAACCGGAATTGCCTGTGATAAAAAGGAATGGGCTAACCCGTTAGCGGGGGTTATTTGTGTTGCTCCGGGGTCGGGGTGCTTTGAGAGGCCGGTCCGGCGGCAGCGTTTGTAGAGGCGCTTGAAGCGGAACTTTTAGCCGAGCCGGAAACCGGAGCCGCTGTCTGTGCCGTTGTAGCCTGTACTTCCCAGTGGAACGGTTCGAACTGTGTGTTCTTGTCTACCCATGACGGTTTGCGCGATGCATAGATAATGAACGGAGCTGCGACTACCACGATGCAGCCGATAATCAAAACGGCAAACCATACGGTGTTGCTGCCTACCGCAATCTGGCTGGGGGGAATGAAGCTGAGCACGAATGCCAGTAGTGAACCACAGAAACCCAGACCGCCGATGAGCCACATCAGTCCGTTGCCTTTGCTGCCGATACGGAATGGGCGAGGAGCCTTTTTCATATTGTAACGCAGATAGATGGCGCCGCTGAACATCAGCAGATACATGATAAGGTAAAGCAATACGGTGAGCTGTGACAGGATTTGGTAGAAACTCTGTACGGAAGGCATCACAACGAACAGCAGGCTGAGCAAGGTTACGGCAAGGCCTTGGACCAGCAGAATGTTTTTCTGTACGCCGTTGGCGTTGGTCTTCTGGAAGAAGGGAGGCAGATAGCCTGCTTTACCCACTGCGAAGATACCTTTGGACGGACCGGCCACCCAGGTCAACACACCTGCCAGCACACCGAATGCCAAAGCCACGGCGATGATAGGTGACAACCACGAAGCATGGACATACTTGAAGTAATTATCAAAACCTACCAGCAGGCTCTGAGTCAGGTTGATATCCTTTTCGGGAATAATGATCCCCAGTGCGAAGGTGCCGAGCACGAAGATGATTACGGTAATAGCCGCACCGATGAATACAGCTTTCGGATAGTTCTTGGCAGGATTTTCTATGTCTTTTACGTGGATACCGCCCATTTCCATACCGGCATAGAACAGGAAGATACTGGAAGCCAGCACCAGGTTGTCGAAGTTGCTGAAGTCGGGGAAAAAGTTACCGTCGAAGTTCATCTGGCTCTGTCCGCCGGAGGCAAGGTAAATCACCGCCAGTACCATCAGCAGGCCGGCAGGAATAATCGTACCTACCATACCGCCTACTTTGGCCACTTTGCCTACCCAGCCCATGCCTTTCAGCGAAATGAAAGTGGCCAGCCAATAGATAATCAAGACCACCGCCAGTGAGTAATAGCGGTTGGATGCCAAGGCCATATCATGGGTGTCACTCATGCCGATAAAAGCCAGTGCCACGGCCCCGAAAGTCAATACGGTGGGATACCAGATGGTGCTTTCCACCCACTGCAGGAAGATGGCGAGGAAGCCGAATTTCTTTCCGTAGGCTTCACCCACCCATCGGAACACACCGCCTTGCTTGTCCTGGAACATGGCCGCCAGTTCCGCCGCTACCAATGAGGTAGGTATCAGGAAGACGATGGCCGCGAATAAATAATAAAATGCCGAACTCAGTCCGTATTCGGCTTCGGCAGGCAGCCCGCGCAGGGATACTACTGCAGTAACATTCATGATAGCGAGGGTAAATACCCCTAGCTTGACTGATTTACTAATGTTTGCCATAAAGTTTAGGTTTTAAAAAATATATGTTTTTTGTTTACGGAGTTTATAACAACTCCTTGGAAATGATGTTTATCCGTTTAGGTTTATTAACCCGGAAGGTATGCGGAATTAAACAATCGTACCCGGAAGGGTGTTTCTAGAAAAAATAATATAATCAGTATAGTTTATGAAAACAGCTTTTTCCTCATTTATCTATTCCCGTAGGGGGATTTACGGGATCTTGCATATATTCATCCTGTTGATGTCCCTTTTTCTGGTTATCAGTATCTCGATAGATACTTTTCATAACATCCCTTTCCTGAATCAAGGTTCTTATCTGAAGATTCAGTTCTGGATATGCATGTTTTTCCTGTTCGATTTCCTGCTGGAGTTTTTCCTCTCGAAAGAAAAAGGAAGGTACTTCACCAGCCATTTTATTTTTCTGCTGGTATCTATACCTTATTTAAATATCATTGATTTCTATCACATCACTTTCTCGCCCGAAATCAGTTATTTCCTGCGCTTTATCCCTTTGCTGAGGGGAGGGTATGCACTAGCCATCGTGGTGGGCTGGCTGTCGGGCAGCAAAGCGTCCGGGTTGTTTACCTCGTACATCACCATGCTGATGGCCACCGTGTATTTTGCCAGTCTTATCTTCTTTGTGCTGGAACATAAGGTGAACCCTATGGTGACGGACTACTGGAGTGCGCTGTGGTGGGCCTTTATGGATGTTACCACCGTAGGGAGTAATATTTATGCCGTCACTCCTACGGGGAAAATACTGTCGGTGGTGCTGGCCGCCCTGGGAATGATGATGTTCCCTATCTTCACGGTATACGTCACCAGTTTGGTGCAGCAGGCCAACAAGCGGAAGGAGGAATATTATCAATCGCAACAATCGGAGCCGGCGGATACTAAATAATAGCTTGAACTTCGTCAAAAATAAGAAAAAAGTCTTATCTTCGTAGCCAATAACAAATTGCTAACCTAAATAAACAACAAGATGAAATTATTGGCTCTGTGTGCGGCGGGGATAGGCTTGATGCTGTGCGCCTCGTGTACAAACAACAAACATTTGATCAGTGATGAGGCTGAACGTGCCGCTGTTCAGCAGGATTTTGAGGCACGGCGTGATACGCTGACCCAAGGTAACCTCTTCCAGGTATTTGAACAACCCATGAGCGATGAACAGAAGGAGGCGATGACTTTCCTTTACGCCTATATGCCCTTGGCGGATATAGCGGACCATCCCGGTGAATTCTATCTGGAAAATGTGGACTACGCCTTCAAGGCGCGTGAGGAGATGCCGTGGGGAAAAGTGGTTCCTGAACGAGAGTTCCGCCACTTTGTATTGCCCATCCGCGTAAACAACGAGAATCTGGACGACAGCCGTAAGGTATTCTACGAGGAGCTGAAGGACAGAGTGAAAAACCTTTCTTTATATGATGCTGTGCTGGAAGTGAACCACTGGTGTCATGAAAAGGTGATTTATACCCCCTCTGATGCCCGTACCAGTAGTCCGCTGGCTTCCGTAAAGACAGCCTACGGACGTTGTGGCGAGGAATCTACGTTCACGGTAGCTGCCTTGCGTTCGGTAGGTATTCCTGCCCGTCAGGTATATACGCCGCGTTGGGCACATACCGACGACAATCATGCCTGGGTGGAAGCTTGGGTAGATGGCAAATGGTACTTCCTGGGTGCTTGCGAGCCCGAACCGGTACTGAATCTGGGTTGGTTCAACGCTCCCGCTTCACGGGGTATGCTGATGCACACCAAGGTGTTCGGACGTTATAACGGACCGGAAGAAGTGATGTACCGCACTCCCCGTTATACGGAAATCAATGTGATTGACAACTATGCTCCCACGGCAAAAGCCGATGTGACCATCGTGGATGCGGACGGCAAACCGGTGGCTGACGCCAAAGTGGAATTCAAAGTGTATAACTATGCCGAATTTTATACCGTAGCTTCCAAACAGACGGATGCGGACGGTAAGACGTTCCTGACCGCCGGAAAAGGGGATATGCTGGTATGGGCTTCCAAAGATGGAAAATTCGGTTATTCCAAACTGTCTTTCGGACAGGACAATGCCTTGACCGTGAAGCTGGACAAAACGGCCGGCGAGGCTTATACACTGGATATGGATATCATTCCTCCGATGGAAGGCGCCAATATGCCCGAAGTGACTCCCGAACAACGTGCGGAGAACAATCGCCGCATGGCTTTGGAGGACTCTATCCGCAATGCCTACGTGGCTACATTCATGACGGATGAATCGGCTCGCAATTTCGCTAAAGAATACCAGCTGGATGAGGATGCCGTTGCCAAATTGCTGGTGGCATCACGTGGCAACTACGAAACCATCCGTGACTTTATGGCCCGTCTCCGTTCGGACAAGTCAAAGAAGGGCGGCATTGACCTGCTTCAGCAGATTTCTGCCAAAGACCTTCGTGATGTAAGCTCCGAAGTGTTGATAGACCACATGATGAATTCACACTTGTGCGCCAATGCTGATTATTTCCGCAGATTTGTGCGTAATCCGCGCGTGAGCAACGAAATGATTACTCCGTATAAAGGATTCTTTGAGAAAGCAGTGCCCGAACAGGATCGTGAGGCTTACCTTGCTGATCCGATGAAGCTGGTTGCATGGGTTGCCGGGAATATCCGTGTGGACAAGGATTGCAACCTGGGCGGCTCGCCAATCACTCCGGAAGGGGTGTGGAAGGCCCGTACAGCCGATGCGCACAGCCGTGATATCTTCTTTGTATCTATGGCACGCAGCATGGGTGTTCCTGCACGTATAGACGAAGTGACGGGAAAAGTGCAGTTGATAGGCGATGAAGGTGCTATTGATGTGAATTTCGAAGCAATGGAACAGGCCAGTGCGCCTACCGGCAAGTTTATTGCCAGATATACGCCGATCAAGTCTTTGGCTGATCCGAAGTATTATTCTCATTTCTCTATTTCCAGACTGACTCCTGCCGGAACTTTGAAATTGCTGAATTATGATGAAGGCGATATTGATATGGGTGGCGGCGCTACTTGGGCTAATCTGTTGAAGAACGGAACGGCACTGGATGCCGGCAATTATGTGATGGTGACCGGTACTCGTCTGGCTAACGGCGGCGTATTGTCCCAGCTGACTTTCTTTACCATCAAGCCGGGAGAAACGACTACGGTGGACTTGGTGATGCGTGAAAGTAAGGATGATATTCAGGTGATCGGTAATTTCAACTCGGAATCTACTTATAAACCGATGGATAGCGATGAACTGAAGTCCATTCTTGCCACTACAGGACGTGGTTACTACATTGTAGCCGTACTGGGCGCCGGACAAGAACCTACCAACCATGCATTGCGCGATATCGCGGCATTGGGCAAGGACTTTGATGAATGGGGCAGAGGAATCGTGCTGTTGTTCCCCAATGAGGAGCAGTACAAGAAGTTCCGTCCGCAGGAATTCCCGGGATTACCGGCTACCATTACTTACGGTATTGATGTGGACGGTTCCATCCAGAAGCAGATTGCAGAAGGCATGAAGTTGTCTAACAAGACTATCTTGCCTATGTTTATCATTGGTGATACCTTTAACCGGGTGGTATTCGTGTCACAAGGATATACCATCGGGCTGGGTGAGCAGCTGATGAAGGTGATACATAAGTTGTAGAATTCAGTATAAACAAAAAGTAACGCGGATATTCAGCTTGAAACCCTGAATATCCGCGTTTAATATGATAATAACGTTTATGCTTGCTTATTACTTGTCATCATCCAAATCATCATCGTCATCGTCCCAGTCATCCTCTTTCTTTGATTTCTTGGGGTTGAGGCTTTTGTTTTTCTTTTCCAGTGCTTTGTCGTTTTCGTCTTTCAATGCCAGTTCGGACAAGGCGGCTTTTACTTTGTTGGGGTCAGTAACATCCTTCAGATACTCTTCTATCTTTACAGTACCTCCCATAGATACTTTTGAGTTACGATAAATCATGCCGCTGTCTACGCTGCTCCGTCCGGAGAAATGAAATTCCGAAGTTCCGGTTTCTTCGGCAATCTTACGGATATTACCGGCATTCACACCGCATCCCGGCATGATGATGATTCGTCCGTCGGCCAGTTCTACCAATTCTTTTAAAAGAGGGATACCCTTTTCGGCAGTCGCTTCTTGTCCGGAAGTAAGGACCCGGTCGATACCCAGGCCGATAATCTGTTCCAAGGCTTCTTTGGGATTGCTGCACATATCAAAAGCGCGGTGGAAGGTGACACTCATCTCGCCTACCGCATTCATCAGTTTCTGCATCAAGGGTACATCGACATTGCCTTCTGCGGTAAGACATCCGAACACCACACCGTCCGCACCCAACTGACGTGCCACTTTAATATCATGCAACATGATTTCTTGCTCGATGGGAGAATATAGGAAATCTCCGCCACGGGGACGGATAATGACATGTAGTTTTGTTTGGTTCAATAATTGGCGTGCCATACGGATTTCGCCAAAAGACGGGGTTGTTCCGCCTTCCGGAATACCTGCACATAGTTCTACACGATAAGCACCGGCTTGTTGTGCCTTCACAGCACTTTCCACGGAGTTGGCGCAAATCTCGATTTTTGATTTGTTACTCATAAAGTTATTTAATAGTTAATTCAATCACATAACTAACGTCATCGGGCGCTTTGGGCTGTTTCAGCAATTTTCTTTCAATCTCTCCGCTAGGGGACCATAAATGGTTTCTCTGCATGAGTTCATCCATTGGCCCAGTTCTTTACGGATGACTTTGTTCTTCATAATATATGAATTTGTCTGTGCAAAGATAGGCATAATGTAAGAGTGTGAGAAATATTTAGCGGAAAAAATTTTTAGTTAAAAAGCCGGTACTTCTCTCGGGGTGAGAGAAATATCGGCTTTTCTGTCAGAATAGAATATATTATTGCACGTGGATGCGGTGCCCGTTGAATACGTTCATGCCCAGTTTGTTCATAATATATTTGATGGCAAGCTGCGCTTTTACGGAGTTGCCGGCATCGTCCAAAGGAGGCGCGAAGGCCGAAATACCCATTACACCCGGCATCACACCCATCACACCGCCTCCTACGCCGGTCTTGGCAGGGATTCCTGAGGTGTAAAGCCAGTCGCCTGTGTGCTGGTAGAAACCTACGGTAGCTATCATGGAGGTGATTTTCGGGGCGAGGGCCTTGTCGAACACTTGTTTGTTCGTATTCGGGTTCAATCCTTCGTTGGCGATGGTGGCTCCGCAGATGGACAATTGTTCCGCGGTGATGCCCATAGAGCACTGACGGGTGTATAGGTCAAGCGACATATCAGGATCATCGTAGATACGGTTATAATTTTTCAATAACCAGGCGATGGAACGATTGTTGAAATTTGTTGCAGACTCCGATTTGTACAATTCGTCAATCAGTTGCGGGGCACTTCCGCATAGTTCGGTCATATTGTCTACGATGGCTTTCCACTTGCCGTCGCTGTTGCCTAGGGGTTGTACCATGCTGTCTGCCGAGATGGCCCCGGCGTTTACCAGTGGGGTGGAAGGGTGGTCGTTTTCCAACAGGATAGCCATGATGGAGTTGAACGGCAGTCCGGTAGCGTCGGCGCCAATCATTTCGAGCACCTTGGGGGCGCCGTATTGGCGGAGTACCAGGATGGCGGTCAGCACCTTGGAAACGGACTCGATACCGAAACGGTACTGAGAGTCACCCAGTTGGATGATTTCTCCGTTCATCAGACAGATACTGATTCCGAACAGTTTGGGATCAATATTTGCCAGATAAGGAATGTAGTCGGCGTTCTTACCGTCTGTATTGTCTTTATACAGATTGTAGGCCTCTTGTGCAGCATCCTTTATTTGCTGGATAGTTATAGTTCTTTCCATAAATTAATTTGATTGAAGTAACCATCCACCTTAACGGCGGATGGTTGCATTATTGTTATTTATGCTTATTTTTTAGCGGCGTTGCTATGGGCATTGTGAGTAAACACAGTACCTTTTACAGCGATATTCTTGTCTTGGGCGATGCGGGTAGGAGTGGGATATTCCAGTTTCTCGAACTCGCTGATGGCATTCTTGATGTCGTTCAACAACATATCCGCCATGTCACGGCTGAATCCCTGACGTACTACAACACGCATAACCACATAATTTTGAATGTTCTCCGGCAAGGTGTAGGCAGGAACCATCCATCCGCTTTGTTGTAATTTAGCCTGCAAATCGTACAGAGTCCATTTGGCGTTCTTTGCGTATTCGGGTTTCATGTACCAGATGAACAAAGGATTTACCACTTTGTCGCTGTAGTTTACGAACGGAGCCATCTTGGCTATTTCGCTGTGAATGTACTTGGTGATTTCCATGGAATTGTATTGGATGGCTTTGTATCCTTGGAATCCCAGACGGATAAACTGATAGTATTGGCCTAAAATCTGTGCGGCGGGGCGGCTGAAGTTCAAACCAACCTGTGTGATGTTCGCACCCAGATAATTGACACTGAATGACATGGCATCCGGAAGGTATTTCTTGTCTTTCCATACTACCCATCCCAGTCCCGGATAAACCAGTCCGAACTTGTGGCCGGAAGTGCTGATGGAAAGAACCCATTTCAAACGGAAGTCCCATTTCGTTTCGGGACTGAGGAACGGCAGGATGAAGCCACCGGTTGCGGCATCTACGTGGATAGGAATATCATAGCCGGTTTTGGCGTTGTAGGCATCCAGCGCTTTGTCCAATGCTTCCACGTCATCGTTCAGACCTGTCCATGTCACACCTTGGATAGGAACAATACAGATGGTGTTCTCGTCACACATCTTTAAGGCTTCTTCGGGGTCCAGGGTGGTCTTGTCCAGAGTAAGAGGTACTTGGCGCATCTCAATCTGCCAAAGTTGGGCGAATTTCTCCCATACAACCTGGAAACCGCTTGAAATGACGAAGTTAGGTTTGTCGGTCGGTTTGCCCTGGGCTTTACGTCTGTCTCTCCAGCGCAACCAGGCAGCTACACCACCCAGCATACAAGCCTCGCTGGAGCCGATGGCCAACGCTCCTGATTTCCATTTTGCCTGTTCGGGGGAATTCCATAGGTTGGCCATGATGTTGATACATTTGGCATTCATCACGGCGATACGCGGGTACTCTGTTTCATCAATATAGTTGATGTTGATAGCTTCGTTCATCAATTTGGTAGCATAATCGTCCATATAGGTGGTAACGAAAGTAGCCAGATTAAGACGAGGCTGGGTTTGGGCGAATGTTTCGTCTTTAACCATTTGATAAGCAATCTGCGGAGTGGTAGGTTCCATGGGAATGGTGTCTACCGGAGCAGGTTGCAGCATTTCGTTTGAACCAAACACGGCTGTTTTGGCGTCACCGTCTCTCAAATCACAATTACAATCTTTCATTTTTACTTAAAGTTTAGGTTAGTAATACAATGAAGAACGTGGGAGTTTCCCGCGTTTTTCTCCCTCAACATAGGGGTTGGTGAAAAGTTCCTTGATTTTATGTTTTTTAATGTAAGTAGGGGGAATACAAAAAAACGATGGGAATCATTGTACTATGAACGAAAAAGAGATACCTTTGTTTATACATAAAATCATTGGATGCCCGTATCCGATATTTTAGGGGTATGTAATTTGATAAACTGCGTTTAGGAAATTAACATAGGCGTAAACTTTGACACTACCCGGCATAATATTTTGGAATGGAAAGTAAAGGAATAAACGATATGTCGCTTTGAACCAAACGTCTTTTGCCTTGTTGTGTATCTCATACAATAAATTACTACAAGTATGAAAGTACAGACAGGGCAGGGGACTATTCCCCTCATTACTTTAATAGGTATATTTTCCATTTCGGCATTAAATGCATTGCCGGGATTGGCGGTTTCTCCCATTTTGGGCGATTTGAATAAAATCTTTCCGTCTGCTACAGACTTGGAAATCCAGATGCTGTCCTCGTTGCCGTCACTTCTTATTATTCCTTTTATCTTGTTGTCGGGTAAGCTGACAGAGAAAGTGAACAACCTCTTGCTGCTGCAAATCGGCCTGGCCATCTTTGGGGTGAGTGGTATCCTTTATCTGCTCTCCAATAAGATGTGGCAACTGATAGCCATCAGCGCCATGTTGGGGATAGGGTCCGGGTTGATTGTTCCGCTTTCCACCGGATTGATATCCCGTTATTTTGTGGGAGCTTACCGTACGAAACAGTTCGGTTACAGTTCTGCCATAACCAATATCACCTTAGTACTGGCCACTACATTGACTGGCTATCTGGCGGAAGTGAACTGGCATTTGCCGTTTTTGGTTTATCTGTTTCCTTTTATATCCATTTTTCTTACTCATTATCTGAAGAAAGACCTCTCCAGTTATCATCCGTCTGATGATATTCCGTCTGATACCGCCAAAGAAATGGGCAAGAGGGGAATGAATGTCAAGGCCTTAATCAAGCTGATGGCTTTTTACGGTCTGGCTACTTATCTGGTAATCATTATCAGTTTCAACCTTCCTTTTCTGATGGAAGAGTACGGGCTTTCCAGTGGCAGGGCAGGAATATTGATTTCCTTGTTTTTCCTTGCTATCATGGCGCCGGGCTTTGTGCTGAACAGGATAGTGCAAGTGTTGGGGCGTCGCATCTATATGGTTTGTTTGTTGATGATAGCTTGTGGGATGGGAATTATTTTGCTCAGCCGTTCTGAGATATTGATTGCTTTGGGGTGTGTCCTGAACGGTCTTTCATACGGTATCATCCAGCCGTTGATTTATGATAAGACTTCTGATGTGGCCGTACCTCATAAGGTGACATTGGCACTTGCCTTTGTGATGGCTATGAATTATGTGGCTATCCTGCTTTGTCCTTTTATTGTAGATGCAGTACAGAGCTTGTTTCATTCTGACTCGCAGACTTTTGCTTTCTGGCTCAATTTGATGGTGGCGCTGATGGCCATGTTTGTGGTGATGAAGCAAGAAAAGTTGAGTTTATAAGAAAAATACCCACGTAATAACAGCATGAAGTATGAATAAACAAGTTGAAGCAAACCTTAGCATGGTTGTCTCCAAAGCGTTGGGAGGCCTTAATATGAACGCATTGAAATATCTTTTACCTTTGTGGATAGCTCCTGTGACAGGGGTTACTTTCCGATTGGTATTTGGGGCCGCCGCTTTTTGGCTTATTGATATATTTTGCAAACCCGAAAACTCCACTATTCGTCAGAAATGGCAGCTTTTTATGTTAGGGGCTTTAGGTATTTACGGATATATGTTTTTTTATCTGCTGGGTATCAGTAAGACCACTCCGGTTTCCAGTTCCATTTTTGTCAGTTTGGAGCCTATATGGGTATTCATTATTGCTGTATTGTTTTATAAGGAAAAAGTAACTTGGATGAAAGTGCTTGGTATTGGAATGGGGTTGGGAGGAGCTATTCTTTGCATTTCTACACAACCTAGTGACGATCTTGCCTCTAATGCTCCGTTAGGTAATTTAATGTGTTTGGTCAGTTCGCTGGTTTATGCCGTCTATCTTGTTCTCAGCAATCGTCTGTTAAAAGGGGTGGGAAATATGACGATGTTGAAATATACCTTTTTAGGGGCGGCTGTCATGGCTGTTATTGTCAATACAATTTACGGCTTTGATGCTCCTATACTGAGAATGTCACTTTTCTCTACTCCTATGTTGGTCTTGCTTTTTGTTTTGGTATTCCCTACCACTATTAGTTATTTACTACTTCCCCTCGGATTGAAATATCTGAAAACTACATTGGTAGCTATTTATGGATATTTAATTTTGATTGTTGCTACGGTGACCTCTTTTATTTTGGGGCAGGATCGCTTCTCATGGACGCAGTTGGCGGCGATTGTTCTTATTTGTGCCAGTGTTTATCTGGTAGAGGTGGCCGAGAGTAAAAGTGAAAAACAGATTATATCGAAATCCAGATAAGACACCGGGAAAAAAGTATAAGACCCTAAGAAAAAAATTATCGCGGTGTGTAATGTAAAGAAACTTACCGGCAAATGAATGAGCGAAAAAAAGAATGCAACTTTACATCGAAAGCGAGTGTAAGGAATCAATTTTATTTGTAGCTTTGCACCCAATTAAAAAACAAGAGTGTTATACCTATGCTACAATTAGATGCAATATACAAGGCGGCTCATGTCCTGAAAGAGGTTGTCCGTCGCACTGATTTGATTTATGCTCCTCAGATAAATCCTGAGAGTACAGTTTATCTGAAGCCCGAAAACCTGCAATTCACAGGATCGTTTAAAGTGCGTGGTGCTTATTACAAGATTTCCCAATTGTCTGATGAAGAAAAGGCGAGAGGTGTGATAGCCTGTTCTGCCGGTAATCATGCGCAAGGGGTGGCATTGGCTGCCACTAAGTGTGGCATCAAGTCGTTGATTTGTCTTCCAGAGGGAGCACCTATATCTAAAGTTGAGGCTACGAAGCATTATGGGGCGGAAGTTTGTTTGGTTCCGGGAGTCTATGATGATGCTTATCAGAAAGCTCTGCAATTACGTGATGAAAAGGGATATACTTTTGTTCATCCCTTTGATGACGAGAATGTGATAGCCGGACAAGGTACTATCGGTTTGGAGTTATTGGAGGAAATGCCGGATGTGGAGGTAGTCATTGTCCCCATTGGTGGGGGCGGACTGATTTCGGGAGTGGCTTATGCGTTGAAGGCTTTGAAACCGTCTGTCAAGGTATATGGTGTACAGGCGTTGGGTGCGGCCAGTATGGCAAATTCTATTCTTCATTCGCGTATTGAGCGTCTTCACTCTGTTTCCACTTTTGCCGATGGAATCGCGGTGAAAGAGCCGGGAACAAATACTTTTGACTTGGTTAATCAGTATGTGGACGGAATTGTAACTGTGACCGAGGATGAGATTGCCGCAGCTATTCTGGCATTGATAGAACGCCAGCGGATTGTGGCGGAAGGAGCGGGAGCAGTATCCGTTGCAGCGGCTATGTTCAATAAGGTTCCGGTAAAAGGAAAGAAAACTGTCTGCGTAGTTTCCGGAGGTAATATTGATGTGACGATATTGAGCCGTGTCATCAGTCGTGGCATGGCGAAGTCGGGACGTACCTATGCGGTGACTTTAGATTTGATAGATAAACCTGGGCAATTGTTGGGGGTCAGTAAAATTGTTGCCGAGCAGGGGGGGAATGTTATTTCTGTGCATCATGAGCGAAATAGTGAGAGCTCGGATGTCACCGGATGTGCTCTGCGTGTCGTTATGGAAACCAGAAACGAGGAACATATAGCATCCATTCGTCAAAAACTGTTGGATGCAGGCTATGTGATAATGAAATAAATTATATACTTTACAAGTAGAAAGGGGGGGAATTTAAAATTTTCCTCCCTTTCTTGTTTCTAATTTTAATTTCTCCACACAAAAAATCGATTTTTATAGTGAAAATATCATTTTATACTTCTTAGAATCCAATTAAAGTAGTACATTTGTCGCAGTTTTGTAATGTAGAGTTTGCAAAAATGACCGATATAATCAAACATCGTGGTATTGTGGAAAACATTGAAGGTTCTCATGTGCGGGTGAGAATCGTACAAACTTCTGCCTGTTCGGCTTGTAGTGTGAAAGGGCATTGCAATGCATCTGAAAGTAAAGAGAAACTGATTGATGTTTTTGACATGAAGGCATCTTCTTACCGCATAGGTGAGGAGGTGATGATTTATGGTACCACTTCCATGGGGATGCAAGCCGTATTGCTGGCTTTTGGTATCCCTTTCTTGGTATTGCTGATTACTTTATTTATTTCCATGCGTTTTACGGGGGGGGATGAGTTAAGGTCGGCGCTTGTTGCTTTGTCAGCCTTGCTCCCGTATTACCTTATCATATATGTATGCAGGAATAAGTTGAGCAAGAAGTTTTCATTTACGCTTGAACCAATAAAAAATAATTAATAAATAACTAACTAAAACTTATGGATTTAATTCTGGTTGCAGTAATTTCGTTGGGAGCGATTGGCTTGATTGCCGCGGTAATCTTGTATGCCGCTTCTAAGAAGTTTGCTGTGTATGAAGATCCGCGAATTGCTAAGGTGAATGAAGTGCTCCCTCAGGCGAATTGCGGTGGATGTGGTTATCCCGGTTGTTCCGGTTTTGCGGGAGCTTGTGTGAAGGCTGCCGATGCCGGTTCGCTGGAGGGTAAGTTATGTCCGGTTGGTGGTGCTCCGGTAATGGAGAAAGTAGCTGCCATTTTGGGATTGGAAGCCGTTGCTGCCGAACCGAAAGTTGCGGTGGTAAGATGTAACGGTAGTTGTGAAAATCGCCCTCGTACTGCTCTGTATGACGGAGCTAAATCGTGTGCCATCGCTCATGCCACTTCAGGTGGTGAGACGGGTTGTACATTCGGTTGTCTGGGTTGTGGTGATTGTGTGGAAGTGTGTCAGTTTGATGCTATTCACATGAATCCTGAAACCGGTCTTCCGGAAGTCGATGAAGAAAAATGTACGGCTTGTGGCGCTTGTAGCAAAGCTTGTCCGCGTAAGATCATTGAAATTCGTCCGAAAGGAAAGAACAACCGCCGCGTAGTGGTGATGTGTGTGAACAAGGATAAGGGAGCTGTTGCCAACAAGGCTTGCAAGGCTAGTTGTATTGGTTGTGGAAAGTGTGTGAAAGTGTGTCCGTTCGAAGCCATTACGTTAGAGAATAATTTGGCATACATTGATCCGGCTAAGTGTAAATCTTGCCGTAAATGTGAATCGGAATGTCCGAAAGGGGCTATCCAAGCTATTAATTTCCCGCCACGTAAACCGAAGGTAGAAGTGCCGGCTGGTGAGGCTGCTGCAAAACCTGCTGCAAAAGTAGAGGCTTCAAAGGTGGAAACTCCGGAAGCGGTGAAAGCTGAGGCTCCGAAAGCGGAAGCATAATCAAAATTCAAAGTAAGTAAAAATTAAAAAGATATAACAGTGAAGACATTTAGAATTGGTGGAGTACATCCAGCAGAAAATAAATTGTCAGCAGGCAAAGCCATTGAAACCCTTGCACTTCCTAAGCAAGCGGTATTTCCTTTGTCACAGCATATCGGTGCTCCTGCTACTGCCATCGTGAAAAAAGGCGATGTGGTGAAGGTAGGTACGAAGATTGCTGAGGCGGGTGGCTTTGTTTCAGCAGCCATCTTCTCGTCTGTATCCGGTAAAGTGAACAAGGTAGACGCCGTAATCGATGCAAGCGGTTACCGCAAGCCGGCTATCTTTATCGATGTGGATGGTGACGAATGGGAAGAATCAATAGACCGCAGTTCGACATTGGTGAAAGAGTGTGCTCTCACACCCGAAGAAATCGTTGCTAAAGTGAAAAATGCAGGTGTAGTAGGTATGGGCGGTGCTTGTTTTCCTACTCATGTGAAACTTTCTCCTCCTCCGGGCTGCAAGGCGGAATGTGTAATTATCAATGCTGTAGAGTGTGAGCCTTACCTCACTGCCGACCATCGTTTGATGTTGGAAAAGGCAGACGAAGTACTGGTGGGTGTAAGCATCCTGATGAAAGCTGCAAAAGTGACCAAGGGATATATCGGTATTGAAAATAATAAACCGGATGCTATTAAGTTGATGACTGAAAAGGCTGCTCAGTATCCCGGTATAGAGGTAGTTCCTTTGCAGGTGAAATATCCGCAAGGTGGTGAGAAACAGTTGATAGATGCTGTGATTGGTCGCCAGGTTCCTGCTCCTCCCGCTATTCCTATCAATGTGGGTGCGGTAGTTCAGAATGTAGGTACTGCATTTGCCGTTTATGAGGCCGTTCAGAAAAACAAACCTTTGTTTGAACGCATTGTAACCGTTACAGGTAAGTCTGTCAGAAATCCATCTAATTTTCTCACCCGTATGGGGACTCCGATGAGCCAGCTGATTGATGCGGCTGGCGGTTTGCCCGAAGATACGGGAAAAGTGATTGGTGGTGGTCCGATGATGGGTAAAGCACTGGTTAATACAGAAGTTCCTATTTGTAAAGGTAGTTCGGGTGTGCTGATTATGAATGATAAGGAAGCTGCCCGTGCGGAAGCTCAGCCCTGTATCCGCTGTGCCAAGTGTGTTAACGTGTGTCCCATGGGACTGGAGCCTTTCTTATTGGCAACACTTTCAGCTCATAAGGATTGGGAGAGAGTAGAGAAAGAAGATGTAATGTCGTGCATCGAGTGCGGTTCGTGTCAGTTTACATGTCCGTCTCATCGTTATTTGCTGGACTATATCCGTTTGGGTAAGGGCACAGTAGGCGGTATTATCCGTGCACGTAATGCTAAAAAATAATTCGACAAAATAGTATGGCTAATAAATTAATAGTATCATTATCGCCTCACGTCCATAGCGGTGACAGCATACAGAAGAATATGTATGGTGTACTCATTGCGTTGATACCTGCGTTGCTGGTGTCATTTTATATGTTCGGACTGGGCGCCGTGGTGGTGACCTTGACCTCGGTTGCTGCTTGTGTATTCTTCGAATGGGCGATTACCAAGTTTATTTTGAAGAGAGAACGCTCTACCATCTGTGATGGTTCGGCTATTATAACCGGTGTGTTGCTGGCATTCAATCTGCCTTCCAACTTGCCGCTTTGGATTATTATCATCGGTGCGTTGGTGGCAATCGGTGTGGGCAAGATGACTTTCGGCGGATTGGGTTGTAATCCTTTTAATCCTGCGTTGGTAGGTCGTATCTTCTTGCTGATTTCTTTTCCTGTGCAGATGACTTCATGGCCGTTGGTTCAACAATGGGGAAGTTATACCGATGCTGAAACCGGTGCTACTCCGCTGGCATTGATGAAAATGGCTGTAAAGGGTGATGTAAATGCTTTAGGTCAGTTGCCCGATACATTAAGTCTGTTTCTGGGTAATAACCCGGGTTCGCTAGGTGAGGTGAGTGCATTGGCTTTATTGCTTGGCCTGGGATATATGCTATGGAAAAAGATTATTTCCTGGCATATTCCTGTATCTATTCTGGTGACTGTATTTGTATTTGCCGGTCTGATGCATTTGGTTGATCCGGTGGCTTACGCATCTCCGTTGGCTCACTTGTTTACAGGTGGTTTGATGTTGGGTGCTATTTTCATGGCAACCGACTATGTTACTTCGCCTATGACTCATAAAGGTATGATTATATACGGTGTGGCTATCGGTTTCCTGACCGTGGTTATCCGTTTGTTCGGTGCATATCCCGAAGGTATGTCTTTCGCTATATTCATTATGAACGCATTCACTCCGTTAATCAATACTTATTGTAAACCTAAAAGATTCGGGGAGGTCGTGAAGAAATGAAAAAACTAGAATCATCTTTGAAAAACATGGTTATCGTACTGACGGCGATTACTGTGATTGCAACCGGACTTTTGGCTTATGTCAACCAACTGACTGCCGGTCCTATTGCTGAGGCTAATGCAAAAGCTTTGAGTGACGCTATTGCAGTTGTAGTTCCGGGGTTTGATAACAATCCTGCGGAAGCTCCTGAAACTATAGAATTGGATGGTGCTACTTATAAAATATATAAGGCAACCAAGGGTGGCGAATTTATTGGTGCTGCCGTAGAATCTTCTGCCAATGGTTTTGGTGGCGCTTTGAGTGTGCTGGTAGGTTTTGACAAAGAGGGAAATATCATAGACTATTCTTTGTTGAGCCATGCTGAGACTCCGGGCTTGGGGTCAAAGGCGGCTGATTGGTTTAAGAAAGGTGCAAAAGGCGACATTACCGGTATGAATCCGGGACAGGGAGCATTGGTGGTAAATAAGGATGGTGGTCAGATAGATGCTATCACAGCTTCTACCATCACTACACGTGCTTTTCTAAAAGCTGTGAACAATGCTTATGCAGCATATAGTGGTCAGAATGTGGATGGCGCTAGTGGTGCAACTCAGCAAGTGTCTGAAACTGTTGCCGAAAATGCTACTGCCTGCGATGCTCAATGTGAAGGAAACGAGGCATGTAAGCAGGTTTGTGACTCTACAGCCTGCAAGACTGTTTGTAGCGATAAATGTGATCCTGCTAACTGCGATAAGGCAGACTGCAAAAAAGTAGAATGTCCCAAGCAAGATTGTAAAAATAAAAAATAAGGAAGGAGCAGACTATGAATAATTTTAAAGTATTGATGAACGGGATTGTAAAAGAGAATCCCACGTTTGTACTCCTTTTGGGTATGTGTCCTACATTAGGAACAACATCTTCTGCCATCAATGGTATGGGGATGGGATTGGCTACGGCTTTTGTATTAATCTGTTCTAATGTTGTAATTTCGGCCATTAAGAATTTGATACCTGATATGGTGCGCATTCCGGCCTTTGTTGTGGTTATTGCATCATTCGTAACCTTGTTGCAGATGATTATGCAGGCATATGTGCCGGCACTTTATGCTACTTTGGGCTTGTTCATCCCATTGATCGTAGTAAACTGTATTCTGCTGGGACGTGCCGAAGCTTTTGCAGCAAAGAACGGTCCCGTGCCTTCATTCTTCGATGGACTGGGTATGGGGCTCGGATTTACTCTTGCATTGACTATCCTTGGTGGGGTACGTGAGTTCCTAGGCACAGGCAAGTTGTTTGATATCACTATCATGCCTGAGCAATACGGAATGTTGATTTTCGTTCTCGCACCGGGAGCCTTCATTGCATTGGGATACCTTATTGCGATTGTGAATAAACTGAAGAAAGCATAACCCGTAAAAAGTAAGAATATGGAATATATATTGATATTTATCACCGCTATATTTGTGAACAACATTGTGTTGTCACAATTCTTGGGTATCTGCCCGTTCCTCGGTGTATCCAAAAAAGTTGAGACAGCTACGGGTATGGGTGCGGCTGTTGCATTCGTGCTTACCATCGCTACCATTGTTACCTATCTTATCCAGAAATTTGTACTCGATGCTTTCGGGTTGGAATATTTGCAGACCATTGCGTTTATCCTTGTCATTGCAGCATTGGTACAGATGGTGGAAATCATATTGAAGAAAGTGTCTCCTGCCCTTTATCAGGCATTAGGAGTATTCCTTCCGTTGATAACCACTAACTGCTGTATTTTGGGTGTAGCTATCTTGGTCATTCAGAAAGATTTTGATTTGTTGACTGGCGTGGTTTACGCCTTCTCTACAGCTCTTGGTTTTGCTTTGGCTATGGTATTGTTTGCAGGTATCCGTGAACAATTAAGTTTGGTGAATATACCTAAAGGAATGCAGGGAATGGCTATCGCATTGGTTACTGCCGGTCTGCTGGCAATGGCATTCATGGGATTTTCAGGTGTAGACAAAGGTTTGGGGGTTCTGTTTGGAATAGAATAGTTCACTTCATCGTTAAAATAAACCGATTCAGAAGTCCGGAGCACAGCTTCGGACTTTTTTATTAGAAAGAAATCCATTGTTCTTGTCCGTAAATTCAATTTTTATGCTTATTTTTGCATTAGAATTAATAGAGAGATTAAATGGCTATGACCTTGATTGTACTCGCGGCCACTATGGGGAATAAATATGGTGGATTGAAACAGCTGGAGGGAATAGGTCCTAATGGCGAAACAATATTAGATTTTTCCATATATGATGCCGTAAGAGTCGGATTTGATAAGATCGTATTTGTCATAAGCAGACATTTTGAACAAGAATTCAAGAAACTGGTATCAGGCAAATATGAACATGTGGTAGAAGTGGAGTATGTTTATCAGGATGTGGAAACGATTCCTGAAGAAAAGCGTAATCCGAAACGCAAAGCACTGTACGGCTCGGTAAGAGCTGTTTTGATGGGAGAAGAGTTGATTGACTCTCCATTCGGTGTGATAAATGCCGTGAACTTTTACCAAAGAGAAAGTTTTGAATTGTTATATGATAATCTGGTGATGTTGGGAGAAGCTGACTACCATAGTTTCAATATTTGCTACAGGCTGAGAAATGTATTGGCGGAAAGCGGAGGGGTTACCCGTGGTATTTGTGAAGTGGATGAAAAGGGATATCTGTTGTCCGTTACAGACCGTGTAGGAGTAGAACGGATAAGTGGAAATCCGATGTATCCTAATGAATTACATAAATGGGTAGCTTTGGATGACAACAGCTTGGTTTCAATGAATATGTGGGGATTTACTCCGCAGGTATTTGGTGAGATGAAGAAGGCGTTCGATAAGTTTATAGATGAGAATGGAATGGATATGAAAGCTCATTATTCTATTCCGGCTTTTATGAATGAGCGTATTGCTGACGGAGTCAGGGTGAAAGTGATTGAGACACCTGCCAGATGGATGGGGTTGGTATCGCATGATGACAAGATACAAGTCCTGCTTCGTATCAATGATATGATACGAAAAGGGATTTACCCGTCGAAGTTGTTTTGAACCTATTAGAAAACGACAGAATATTAAGTATTATGAAAGAAAGAATTTTAGTAACAGGAGGAACCGGCTACATCGGTTCTCATACGGTAGTAGAGCTGCAAAATAGCGGTTACGACGTAGTGATTGTGGACAATTTGTCCAATTCAAGCGCCGATGTGGTAGATAATATAGAAAAGGTTTCAGGAATCCGTCCTGCATTTGAAAAGTTGGATTGCTTGGATTTTGAGGGAATGGACAAGCTGTTTACTAAATATCCGGGCATAAAAGGTATTATTCATTTTGCGGCTAGCAAGGCTGTGGGTGAATCGGTACAAAAACCGTTGTTGTATTATCGCAATAACTTGGTTTCATTGATTAACCTGTTGGAGTTAATGCCGAAACATGGAGTAGAAGGTATTATTTTTTCATCATCATGTACGGTGTATGGTCAGCCCGATGTTCTTCCTGTAACGGAAGAGGCTCCGATTAAGAAGGCTGAGTCTCCGTATGGTAATACAAAACAGATCAATGAAGAAATTATTCGTGATACAGTTGCTTCGGGATCGCCTATTAATGCTATTATGTTGCGTTACTTTAATCCTATTGGCGCACATCCCACTGCATTAATAGGTGAATTACCTAATGGTGTTCCACAAAACTTGTTACCCTACGTTACTCAGACAGCAATGGGTATTCGTGAAAAACTGAGTGTGTTTGGGGATGATTATGATACACCGGACGGTTCTTGCATCCGTGACTATATATATGTAGTGGATTTGGCGAAGGCTCACGTTATCGCAATGGATCGCATTTTGAATAACAAGCAGAAGGAGAAGGTGGAAGTCTTTAATATTGGAACGGGTAAAGGCGTTTCTGTATTGGAACTGATCAATACATTTGAAAAAGCTACCGGTGTGAAACTTAATTATCAGATCGTGGGTCGTCGTGCCGGAGATATTGAGAAGGTATGGGCTAATCCTGACTTCGCTAATAAGGAGTTGGGATGGAAGGCAGAAGCCAATTTGGAGGACACTCTACGTTCGGCTTGGAACTGGCAGTTGAAGCTAAGAGAAAGAGGAATTCAATAAGAATTAAGATATTTTTAGAAAGACCGATGAACAAAGGACGCTAGTGTGGCGTTTTATAGATGCAAATAACCTGAAACCCCTCTTGGATATGTGAATACCTGATTGGCGGTAGTTATGTTACTCAAAACATAGAGCAGGCTAAAAAATTGCATAGTAGTTTTGTCGTGTTTTATTTTGTGTTTGTGTTGTGGCTGTTCTCCGACGTGAGTCGGGGGACAGTTTTTTTTGACTATTTAGTTGTTTTTTAGTTATTTATGGCTATATTTGTCGAAAATAATCACGCACTACTTTATGAAAACAAAATTTTGGATCATCTGCTTATCAGTTTTCTTTGTGTCTTGCTTGCGTAATATGCATGATATATACACGGGGGGAGGGGAAGAAGAGGAGGAAAAAATCAATAAAGACGATTTTTTTGATTTTACTACTGTCCGTAATAGTCAACTTATTATTGATTATGGTATGAAAGTACAGACTGCTTTTTATCTGTATGATGAATATCCTATGGAATTAGTTGAAAATACTTGGGAGTTTAAAGATATAAATCCCATTTATGCTGCTTCGACTGATATGAATGGTAGATTTTTTTCAAAAGTATCTTTGCCGGCTTATTTGAAAAAGGTATGGCTGGTAACTGATAATGTGTTGGTCGTATCACCTGTTGAATTGGAATTACTATCTGACGGACTAACCTTTAATTATGTTGATTATAAGGCACAACTGTCTGCCGATGGGCGTTCTAGAGCAGTAATGGGAGGAGTGAGTTATCCTGACGGATATGATGTATTGGGTAATTGGAATGAAAATGGGGTTCCTGATTATTTGTTGCCTGAAAAGTTGGATATACCTGGTGCTTTTTTAGAGAGATGCAGTAATTTAAGCCGTTCTATAGTAGTAGATAATCGTAATTTGTTGGAAAGATTTCCGGAACTGCGTACTTCAGGGAGTAATGATATGGTAATAACTAAATCTACAGGTTTGGTAGCGACTTATTTTAATTTCTCGTCTACTACGTGGGAGGATATGGTTGCTTATTATACTTATAAAGAAGGAGAGTCCGTGGACATGGCTACCATAAAAAAGACCATCCTGATTCCTCGTTCCAGTAGGAATGCTCCTAAATCTTTAGTCGGTGAGCAAATAAAACTAAAATATTGGAATAAGGAACAAAGCAAGTATGAAGATGAATTCCCCCAAGGCACTCATATTGGATGGATTTTATTGGGAATGGGATTTGGAAAAGAAAAGGGTGTTTTTCCTCGTTATTCTAATCCTGCATATAACGATAATAAAGAGCAACGTTCAGTTTTGTTAAGTGATCCGGAACTGGACAATTGTTTCTTTATGGCTATGGAAGATAATGTGGACATGCGTTTTAATGATGTACAGTTTGCTATTATGGCATCTGCTTCTTCTTCTGTAGAACCTACTCCTAATATACCGGATGAAGTAAATAAGGGTGAAATTTCGTATGTAGTCAAAGGGTCTTTGGCTTATGAGGACAATTGGCCTGATAAGAATGATTATGATATGAATGATGTTGTGATATATTATTCCAGTACAGTTGTAAAAGATAAATCTTCTAACGCATTGGTGCGCACCACTACTACTTTTACTCCGATGAATGATGGTGCTACTTATACAAATGGGTTTGGTTTCCAGTTGGATTACGTAGGGAAGGAGCATATTGATTTGGTGCAGGTGAGTCAAGAAGGTAATGTGATCGGAAAAAACTTTGAGCCGGGAATAGAAAAGCCTGTATTAATACTTTTTTCTGATATAAAGCCTGTTCTCAAAAAGCCTGTGACTGTAGTGATCGGATTTAAAAAATATGATAAAGTAAGCGATATGGATGCTTATCCGCCTTACAATTCTTTCATTTTTGTGAATAAACGTTCTCATGAAGTACATTTGTCAGGCTATAAGCCGACAAGCGTAGCTGATGAGAGTTTACGTGGTACGGGTAGTGATTTGAGTCAAGATTCCAATGGTACCCCAATGTATTATATAGCAGAAGATAATATGCCTTTCGCTATAAATATCAGTAACAGTGAATTTAGATGGCCTTCAGAGAAGGTGTCTATTACCACCTATTATCCCGAGTTTAAACAGTGGAGAGATTCTTTTGGTGCGGATTATAAAGATTGGTATTTACACCCCAAAGAATAATAAAGGGTGAAAAGTACTGTTGTTTTTGATAAATCAGATTAACAGGACTTTTTACTTGAAAAAATGTCACCTTTTGAAGCCAAGTGATTCAATCTTTTTGTACTTTTGCGGACAATATGATTTTATAAAGGAAAACTCACATGGATTCAGTCTTTATTACGACGCGTAAGCAACGGGTTATCAGAGAACTAAGGGATTATATGTTGATTGCTCTTGGTATGCTGATGTATGCTATCGGATGGACCGTCTTTTTGTTACCTAATGACCTTCCTTCAGGTGCGGTGCCAGGTATTGCTTCTATTGTTTATTGGGCTACCGGTTTGCCGGTTCAGTACACCTATTTGGGAATAAACGGAGTATTGTTGATACTTTCTTTGGTTATTTTGGGATGGAAGTTTAGTGTGAAAACCATCTATGCTGTATTTGTGCTGACTTCTATTCTGCCTATCATACAGGATTTGACAGGGGGAGAGTCTTTAATACATGATCAACCTTTCATGGCTTGTGTCTTGGGAGCCTTTTTCTGCGGAGGTGGTATTGGTGTCGCTTTTTCTGCCAATGGTAGCACAGGAGGTACGGATATTATAGCTGCTATTGTCAATAAGTATCGTGATATTACTTTGGGCCGGGTTATTTTGATGTGTGATTTGGTTATTATCTCTTCCAGTTATTTTGTATTGCATGATTGGGAGAAGGTGGTATATGGATATGTTGTCTTGTTTATATCCAGCTTTGTCTTGGATCAGGTGGTAAATAGTGCTCGTCAGTCAGTGCAATTCTTTATCATTTCGAAGAAGCATGAAGAAATAGGGCATCGCATAAATAAAGATCTTCATCGAGGGGTGACGTTCATTGACGGAGTAGGTTGTTATACCGGTGCGGGTGTGAAAATGATGTTTGTGCTGGCAAAAAAACGTGAGTCTACTACTATATTCCGTTTGATAAAAGATATCGATCCGAACGCATTTGTATCACAAAGTGCTGTCATTGGTGTATTTGGAGAAGGCTTTGATAGAATAAAGGTGAAATAAGAGTTCCGAAGTTAAAAAATAGAATAAGGGCGTTCTGAATGGACGCCTTTTTTTATGTCTGTTTTTTGAATGAACTTCAAAGGATATAAGACTTTGTTAACTGAGTAAACTTTCATAATGTAAGTTTGTTGTCTGTTTTGCAGCAATAAACATGTATAAAATAATATTTTAAAATTATATCAGATTATATTTTGATATCAAAATGTTAGTTTATACCTTTGCTATATAAAATAAGAAATGATAAACTAATAAATAACCTGATCATGGAAACAAAACTTACAGAAGAAACCCGAGTAGAAAGTGATTTAATTGGTGCCCGCGAAATTCCGGCCAGTGCATTGTATGGTGTGCAAACTCTAAGAGGCATAGAAAATTTCCCAATTAGTAAATTTCATCTAAATGAATATCCGTTGTTTATTAACGGTCTTGCCATTACGAAAATGGCAGCTGCAATGGCTAACTATGAGTTAGGTTTATTAACTAAAGAACAAAAAGATGCCATAGTATTGGCGTGTCAGGAAATCTTAAATGGTGAGCATCATGAGCAATTCCCGGTGGATATGATTCAGGGAGGTGCCGGTACTTCTACCAATATGAATGCTAATGAAGTCATTGCTAACCGTGCTTTGGAGATTATGGGACACAAACGTGGCGAGTATCAATATTGCTCTCCTAATGACCATGTGAACTGCTCACAATCAACGAATGATGCTTATCCCACTGCAATCCATATTGGTATGTATTATTCTCATCTTCGTTTTCTTCCTTATTTGGAATCGCTGATTGGTGCATTCCATAAGAAAGGAGAGGAGTTTGCACATATCATCAAAATGGGGCGTACTCAGTTGGAAGATGCCGTACCTATGACTTTAGGTCAGACATTCAATGGTTTTGCCAGTATATTGAGAGACGAAATTCGTCATTTGAATGAAGCGGCGGCAGACTTCCTGACAGTAAATATGGGTGCTACCGCTATTGGTACAGGCATTTGTGCGGAACCGGGATATGCAGAAAAATGTGTGGAAGCATTGTGTGAAATTACAGGTTTTGATTTCAAATTGTCGTCAGATTTGGTAGGAGCTACTTCAGATACTTCCTGCTTGGTAGGTTATGCTTCAGCTTTAAAAAGGGTAGCCGTAAAAGTAAATAAAATATGTAATGATTTACGTTTGCTGGCCAGTGGACCGCGTTGTGGTTTAGGAGAATTCAACCTTCCGGCTATGCAACCGGGATCTTCTATAATGCCAGGTAAGGTGAATCCGGTGATTCCTGAAGTGATGAATCAGATTTGTTATAAAGTAATAGGTAACGAACTATGCGTGACTATGGCTGGCGAAGCTGCTCAAATGGAACTGAATGCTATGGAACCGGTGATGGCACAGTGTTGTTTTGAATCTGTAGATTTAATGGTCAATGGTTTTGAAACCCTGCGTACACGTTGTGTAGAAGGTATTACTGCTAATGCGGAACGCTGCAAGATTGAAGTGCATAACAGTATTGGTGTAGTAACCGCATTGAATCCGATTATTGGTTATAAAAATTCTACAAAGATTGCAAAAGAAGCGTTGGAAACAGGTAGAAGTGTCTATGAACTGGTCTTGGAACATGGTATTTTAAATAAGGAAGAGTTGGATACAATTCTAAGTCCGGAGAACATGTTGAAACCGGTAAAATTGGATATTAAGCCTAGAAGATAAATTTATTTCACCACAGACTACAGGAAAGTAAAGAACTTGTTTTATGAAGCCGGCTTCAATATTTGTAAAGCCGGCTCCATGAGTGGTGGCACTAGTTTTATTCCTGCCGATAAATTAATTTCTAGAAATCCGGCATAGTGTTTTGTCACCGCTATAGCGTATAAATTGTTTTTTCATATTTTATCAGCAGATAGTTTGCGTAGTCTGTGGTATACTTTTTTAGAACTTTCTGAATGTGAGGCGTGCATAATCAGATTTCAGAATTAGTTTCTTGCCTGTTGCTTTTTCCACTTTAAGATGATTAATAGCTTGATTAAGTCCGAAAGGTTTCAATTCATTCAGTGTCGTTAGTTTTTCTTCATCTCCCCGGTGGCGGAATTCACTCATGGTTACCTCATCTCCTTTATAAGAGAAACGTCCGATATGAGTGCCTCCATTTCCACCTTTGGCACTGATTTCCACCAAATGTAACTGGATACTATAATAAATGCGGTTACATTCTTCTATTTTTCCATTAGTATATTCTATAGTCATTAATTGCCATCTGCCATCTAATTTGCCATTGATGGGAGCTTTGTCACAACTGCTGATTCCCAGCATAAAGAGTATGAATAATAATATTTGTTTCATATGTTGATTGGGTTGACAGTTAAAACTTTTATTTATTGCCTGATTTGATAATTCCTTGTTTGCGGATAACCAGCATTCCACCATAATTATTTCCAAGCATGCTGCCGCGATCCATAGCTCCGGATACAGTGAAACTCCATCCTTTCAGTTGTTGTGGAGCATAAGTTACTTCAAACAAAGAGTTGAATTGTTTCTTTATTTCATTCAGAGGATTATCATAAGTACCCCAATGACGGGAGTAGGAGAGTAGCATACGATAACTCAGCGATTGGCAGGGGGAACCGCAGAATCCTATGTGATGTGCCAGTACACGGTTGCTGATAAAAGTAATCTGTCCATTCTTGTTGTAAATAGGTCCGGGAAGTAGAGGATTGCCTATTCCCATTCCCCAATGCTGCCATCCTTGATAGAGGTAATGATTGTAATAATTATCTTTAGCACTGATTTGCTCTTCAAACTCCCCCCAAAAGGAATCATACAGCATAGGTCCGGTTTGATCCTTTGTTCCTAATCCTTCGTATACAAAAGTATCAATGAAGCGGTTTTTTGGAAAAGTTATTTCCAGTCCGATGTGTCCGTCTTTCCAGCGTCCGTATTGGAAAAACATTTGGGAGTGATCGTCGAAATAATGTTCATAATAGATTTTTACCTTCCACTGGTTAAGATAAGCTGTTGCGGCAAAATTCCAACTACCGACATGGTTTCCGTAGATGTTTACTTGTTCGCCTTCGGGTGTGGTATCATCTCCAGCCATAGGAACCAATACGCGCATAAAGTCAACAAACCGGGTAGGCATATCTATTACAGGCTCTTTTTGTCCTGCAATATATTGGTCTCCGCCGAATTGAGCGGACATTTGTATTCCTCCTTCAAATTCTACCGGAAAATGTTCTTTGTTTCCTACTTTGGCGAAAAGCGATTTACTGTGGTAAAGTACATCAATGGCATATTTGTTACCTATGGAAGTGAAATGTTCCTGCCATTTGTCATCAGTAAAACGTCCATAGGCTATGTGTCCTTTCAAATAAAGCCATTTATGGGTACCTGGTATGGCTACATAATAGGGAACTTCCAAGCGTACTTGGGGAATGGGGCGGGCATTATTTGATTCTACCATGCCTCCACTGCTTAACTTGGAATTCTTTAATTCGGGCAAGCGTTCTTTACTGCCGATGCTCAGGTTCAACCATCGGTAGCTAAGGTCTGCATAGGCCTGTTGGATGATGAATGAGGAGGTGAAATTGTAGGCGGTTGCCAAATCCAGTCCTGCACTGAAGCCGAAATGTTGGTTTAATGGCATTGTGTGTGCAATTCCTGCCCGTAAATAACCATTTTCAGTATTGACAGAAGATAAACCTTGCCTATTGGCAGTAAGCCACATAGGTGCGTAAGTTCCTTTACCCGATGTTCCTCCCATCTCAACGGTATATTCTGTTTTGACAGGGAATTGGGCATTGATGTGCTGCGTAATGGATATTAACAGAAATAGTAATAAGAATAGTTGTATTTTCTTCATTTAGTTTATGTGTTTTGGTTTAGTGTAAAGTTTGCTAAAACGAAGCAGATTTATCAGTCTGCCATCCTGAACTTTTGTGGGTTTCTAATCACTTTATGTATATGAAAAGCTTCACTAATGCCCAGAATGGCAAACTATATAATCATATCAGCAAAAGTTTTGGCATATTTATTTTCCTCCGGCAGGCAGGTTTTTCAACCAGTAATCAGCCATTGTCTTTCGCAGATGCAAGCTGGTTCCCTCGCCTTCATAAATTCCATGGGAACGCATAGGGTAAGAAATCTGTGAGAAGATCTTTCCGTGCCGTACCAGTTCATTGACCAACATTTCACAATTCTGGTAATGGACATTATCATCTCCTGTACCGTGAATTAACAGCAAGTTGCCTTTCAATCCTGCTGCATACGAGATGGGAGACCCTTTGCGGTAACCCTCCGGATTATTTTGAGGGGTGTTCATGTAACGTTCTTGATAAATCGTGTCATACAGACGCTGGTCTGCTACAAAAGCAATGGCAATGCCTGTGTGGAAAACATCGGGATAACGGAACATACTATTCAGAGTCTGGCTGCCTCCACCACTCCAGCCGGTGATACCGATACGTGTGGTGTCAATGAAAGAGTATTGACGTGCCAAGTCTTGGATGCCTCTTGCCTGATCTTCACTGGCAAAGGTTCCGACTTCTCCATAAATACATTTGCGCCATTCGCGTCCACGGGGTGCATTGGCACCACGGTTCTCGATGCTGACTATGATATACCCCAGGTTTGCCAAGTATTGGTGCCATAAACTTCCTCCGCTCCATACATCCTGTACAGTGGCGTTGGCAGGTTCTCCATAGACATCAATTATGACCGGATATTTTTTGCTGGGATCAAAGTTTACGGGTTTGATCATCCATGCATCCAGTTCCAATTCTCCTGAACGGGTTTTTACAAATTCTTTTGGTTGTAGCCCCAAGGCTTTGTATTGCTCCTTGGCTTTTGCATTGTCAGTAATCAGACGTACACTTTTATGGGCAGGGAAAGACACCATGTCGATTACAGGGGGAGTTTCCGAGTTACTGAATGTATGGACTGCCCATTTGCCGGACGGTGACATGATATAACGATGTTGCCCGCTTTGGTCAACAGGACTTAGCCGCTTTACCTCTCCATTGCCGAAAAGACGTGCCTGGTAGAGATAGCGCTGGGTGAAGTTGTCGGGAGAAGCGATAAAGTATACAAAACCTTTATCCATATCCGCACCTACTTCTTGAATATAATCAAAAGCTCCTTGGGTGATGGGCTTGATTTCTTTACCATCACGGCTTACACGATACAGGTGGCGCCATCCGTCACGTTCGCTTTCCCAAGTGAAATACTTGTTCCCTTTCAACCAACGCACATTGTCATTCGTTTCCAACCATGCGGCATCTTGATCGGTAAAGATATTGACGGGGGTATTTTCACCTATTTTCGCAATCCATACTTTATTGGTGTTTTGGGCACGGTTCATTTGCTGGATGAACAGTTCGTTGCAGCCCGGAATGAATTCCATACGGGGAATATAGTGGTTACGTGCATCACCGGGAAGAGCCAGCCAAGTGGTGTTTCCACCGTCGGCGGATACATAGCCTACTTTTACAGCGGAGTTTGCTGTTCCGGCTTTAGGGTAAGGAAAACGTTGGATTTTAGGATAAATGGAATCTACATTATTGATGATATCAAACCATCCCGTACCTTGGGTATCGCTTTGCCAATAGGCTATGTATTGTCCGTCGGGACTCCAGCGGAAACCGTCGCGGCAGTTGAATTCTTCTTCGTATACCCAGTCGAATGTTCCGTTTACAATTTCATTATTTCCGTCTTGAGTTAGTTGGTTGATTTTCCCGTCAACCAGACTCTCTACGTAAATGTTGTTTCTGGAGACATATGCTACCCGGCTGGCATCCGGCGAGAACTTGGCGAACATTAAGGTAGCTTCCGGCAAGCTTTTGCCCAATTGTTGCAGTTTGCCGTTTTTCAAATTAAGCACCCAGTAATCACCGCGGGTATCATAACGCCATACGCGACGAGTATTGGTGTAGATCAATACTTTGGAGTTATCTTCGCTGAATATGAAATTGCGGACAGAGATAGGTTTTCCTGTTTGCGGATTCAGAAGCATATTGGCAGGGATCAGCACTTCTTTGGAATTGTCCTTTGCTTTATAGGCAGTGACTTCGTATGCTCCCTCGGCATTTTTTTCTATTTTGGAATAACGTTCTCCATCTTTCATCCAACTCACGTTGCTTCCGCCTTCTGTCTTGATCAGTCCTCCGTATACAGCTTCCTCCAATGTGGGGATATGTTGCGCATGAGTTGTGGTTCCGAGACAGAATAAACATAAGACTAATGTAAATAAGTTCTTTTTCGTCATAGTTATTATGAATCTTTTACTAAAAAATAGATGTCCATTTGAAAACACAAGTATGTATTGGGAATCCAGATATCTGTTTTCAAAAAACGGGCGTCTATTTTAGAAAAACGGACGCCTGCTCTTTTCTTTTTTATTTAATTCCTAATTTCTGTTTGATTGCAGCCGGAATAGCATCTTTATGCACCATGAGGAAAATAGTCTTGGCACGTACATAGCTTTCGGACATATTCAGATAACCGCCAAATGTATTGCGTTCTGTACCCCAAGAATTTTTGGTGATATAGTATTTGGTCCCGTTCTGGTCTTTGGTAATACCGGTAAGATGCATCAGGTGGTCATCTGTAGTGACAAATGCTTCATAACCTTCCTGACGGACTTCCGGAGTGACATTTACTTCGGGACACGGTTTTTCAAATTTGTAGGCTTCCGCCAGCATCTCTTTTTGTTCTTTAGGGTCCATCTTTTCAAAACGTGCACGGTCGGAACCCGAGAGGTCTTCCACTTTTTTCACTACCGGATTGATGGCTACACCATTTTTGAATGAAAAACCTTTTTCACTGACATCACCGTCCCAACATACGGTATATCCGTGGGTCAAAGCATAGTCGGCAACTTCCATCATTTCGTCCAGCGGAAGATTGTACATTTGTTCATTTTCCCAATTGTCGGGTACTTCCGGAGAGAATTTCTGGTAATACGGTTTGTGAGTGAAACTAGTCAGTTCAATATAATCGTCCATGTTCAAACCCAGACTTTCGGCAAAAGATTTCGGAGTGTATTCTTTTCCTTTGTAAGTGAACTTTTCAGGAAGTTCTCCTAGATAAGTATCGAAAAGATTGTTGATCAGCTTGTAGTATTCCGCGCTGCGACGTTTCATTTTAACGGCTGTGTTTCCTAAAGCGTTGATGTATCTCACCATTTCACCATGGTTATGTTTCTCTGAGTTATAATTGATTCCGTGATATACTTCCTCGGGTACGATACCCACTTGATTGAAAGCGTTCTTCCATGTGTGTGAAAGGCTTCCTTGTCCTAAATTCCCGTTGCCTCCCCGGTAATAGTTGTCTTCCAATTGGTTTAAGTACTTTTGGCGTACAATGAACATTTCAGAAAGGTCATATTCTCCTTTGCCCATACGGAGCAGTTCGGATTCCATGAACGAAGTGGTGGCAAAGCACCAGCAAGTTCCGGTAGAGGCCTGATTTTTGACAGGAGTTGCTTTCTGTGATGCAACAGTCGTGAATTTGTAACCACTTTCTTGTGCATACATGGCTGATGCGCAGCATAGCAGTGCGGCTAGTGTGAATACTTTTGTCTTCATAAGTTTGTTTTTAATATGATAAGGTTAACAATTAAAAGCCGAAGCGTGACTCAATCCAATATTGGTTTGCCATTTCGTCCCAGCGAAGGATGGTGGCGCCTATAAAGTCTGCCGTATAGTCTGTGAGATAAGCACGGGCGGCTTCTTCTCCTTTGGATTGAAGGATACTTTGGTATTGTGCTTCCACAAATGGAAGTTCCCGTTGTCCTTTTTCCTCGAAATGACGAATATTTTTTTCCATTACTTTACGGGCAGCTCCCCATCTTACAGCAGCCAGTTTGTTGGCGCGGCGATAGTGCCATAAGGCGGCATCGTCGCGATAGCGGTGGTTACCGCAGATTTTATACATAGCAGGGAAATCAGTAATGCCACAGAATACCGGAACGCGCGGGCTTTGTCCGGGATTGTCCATAGAGAACCATACCACACCACCTACTGCATCGGGCAGCCAGTTGCGCAATTGGATAACTGTAGAATAAGCACATTGCGGAACTGCGATATTGCGTACTGATTTCACAACTCCTTTTTTAATACCGTTCAGCATATTCAGTTCATCGCCACGCATCCACGGATTGGCTTTCGGGCTGATAATGGTGTCTACTTTTCCGGTTTTTCTATCTTTTACCGTAACTTTCAGATTCTGTGTCATATCCAGCGGCGTTCCTTCGTATGTTTCCCGGAGCAATGCCATAACATCTGTTACAGATACTTGCTTGTCGGGTTTTACACTGATAGGCAGTTCTTCTGCTTCATAATCAAGCTTTAATGACGGTGCCAGTGCATTCAGGATAAAGTGCTCGCGGGTGCTGAAGGATTTCAGTTGGCCGGAGTAATTCTTTCCGCTATAGGCTTTCCAAAATTTAAAAGGTTCTTTTCCATCCCAATACCCTAATTTTTTAGCCACGTCAAATACATTTTCGGAAGCCATATAGTGGTCGGGATCTTTCAGATTGAGGGTGCTGATCCGTGAGATATTGGCAGATACGCCTACATGATCATCCGGAATACGGACTGCCGCCCATACTCCGCCAATTTTATCTTTTCCTTCTCCGAAAACTTCGAAATGCCATACTTCATTAGGATCGGCGATGGTCAGGCATTCACCGCTGTCGCCATAGCCATATTGTTTTACGAGATCTCCCATCAGGCGGATAGCCTCACGGGCTGTTGTACAGCGTTGTAACGCCACACGTTGCAATTCTTCAATCATAAACATACCCTTGGGATTTTCCAGATCCCTGCGTCCGCTTACGGTAGTTTCACCTATTCCCAGTTGCTTTTCGTTGATACAAGGGTAGGAGGTGTCCATGAAGGCATATGTTTTTCTCGCTTGTGGTATTTGCCCCTTGATTTTTACATTAGTCTGGTCGGCTACAAACTCGGTGTGCATACGGCCATCGTAAATATTCATTACAGTATCCCTTTCATAACTTTCTGCCGGAACCATGTTTACCCAGGTTCGGTACCAGCTGTCGCATGTATGACTGGTTATAACTGATCCATCGGTAGTTGCTTTCTTTCCTACCATAATGCTAGTGCAGCTTTCTGGATCCTTTGTGTAATTCGTTTGGGCTGTGACACTTTGTGCCATGACTAAACCCAGGATTGTTAAAGAGGCTAGTAGTTTCATAAAGGTCGTTTTATTACTATTGCGTTTCAAAAGTATATAAAAAAAACTATTATTCAGAACATTATCGGCTTAATTTTGTTATTTGTATCTATTTATTCGGCCTTTTTTTGTATTTTTGCAAAAAATACAAAAATTGGGAGCACATGACAACTAGTATAGACATAGCTAGAAGGATAGCAGAAGTTAACCATCCTCTCAGTAGAGAAAGTGTTCACGCATTAGCCGAAATTTTAGTTTGTAGAAAATATCGTAAAGGGGAGATTGTTTTGCAGGCCGGTGAGGTGTGTAAAGCAATGTTGTTTATAGAAAAAGGAATGCTCAGACAATTTTATTATAAGTATGATAAAGATCTGACTGAGCATATCGGTTATGAGAACGGAATGATTATTTGCATAGAGAGTTATTTTAAACAGGAGCCCACCCGCTTGATGGTGGAAACTTTGGAAGCATCCGTGGTATGGGAGTTACCCCGTGTGGAAGTGGAGAAATTGATAGATCAATATCACGATATCGAACGTCTTTATCGCAGCTTTATCGAACATTCTTTGATAGAGTCACAGGTAAAGGCGGACACACTTCGTTTTGAACCGGCTCATGAGCGTTATAACAAACTGTTGCAACTTCATCCCGAGATATTGAAGCGTGCGCCTCTTGTATACATCGCTTCCTTATTACAGATGACCCCCGAAACCTTGAGCCGTGTCCGTTCTTCATTGCTTTAGAATTGATAAATTAATCCTAATCGGGTTTCAAAGGTCTTATATCTTACGTCCTCATGGTAGGAATAATGTGTGTGGCGGTAGTAATAGGACACTTCCATATTGGTCTTGAAGTGGGAACTTAGATTTAGCTCGATAATCGGATTCACCACAGCGAGCATTACATTTCCTTTGTCTCCCTGCGCATTCAGATAGAGCGGATCTATTGTTTCCAAATCTTTATGTTCGTATCCTTTCCAGGTAAAAATCTGGTAAAGATGCATATTCAGTGCGAACATGCCGTAACGGCCGAAATCCAGAATGGTGTTGTTCTTGATGCTGTATCCGCTTCCCATATTGTAATTGCGGTCTATTACGTTGTAATAGTCGGTAAGGCTTCCACCCAGCAGGATGGCACTCAGGAATACACGTTGCTCCAAATTTACCAGACTGTTCATTTGAGGGAATTTATAAATCATACCCGGTCCCACACTGGCAGCTTCCGAAATCTTGTAAGGGATACGTCCCGATCCGTCAATCACTTCCTCGGAATCAAAATAGTTGAAGTGCTGGAAGATACCGAACATCATTTCCATGCCGGTAGTGGTTTTCAGGGGGACACCCCATAGTTTGCCCATCAGGTTGATCTGGCTGATAAGAGGCTGGTTCCCGGAAAGACCGAAGGTGGCCCGTGCGGTGAAATAATCGTATGGGCCGTCATTCACTTTATCGAAAGCATCTCCGTATTGTACCCGGAATTCAAGGTAGGGATTGTGCTCTCCACGGAACAGGTAATTGTCGTCGGCCAGATAACGGTCACCGGCACCTATGGAAAAGTGTACCGGAATGCGGTCGTAATCGTGGTATTTGTAATGAGAGCGTTTTACTTGCCACATCTCGCCGGTTATCATTCGGTTCAATCCCCGCATGGGGCAGATCAGGGTTCCCAAAAACTCGCGGGTGAAACGTGAGAAACCACGCTTGGAGTCGTCCAGTACCAAAGAAGACATACGGTGCGTTACTTCTCCCAGGGCGATGCCGCCTAGGGTGGTTGCCATCAGGTCATTGATGGCGGGCGGCTCCACTTCTGCGGCTATTTCCCACATCAAACTACCAGCAAAGGCGTATGGAGTTGATTCCCAAAAGGTAAGTCCGTTGCTGCGTGCTGCATTGAAATAGAGATTTCCGTGATAGGGGTGGGCGAACAGGTTGGTGGAGAATTGGTCGTTATCCCATACAAAACCATGCTTGATATTGCGCCGTATGCTGCCGATACTGATTTTGGCAAAGTCTTCGTTCATTACATAACGGTCGAATGCCCATACTCCGATATTCATTCCGAAAGTTTCGGCAGCGGCACGCCAAGGGTGTTTTTTTTGCAGGCGAGGGTCGGTGAATGTATAAATGGAATCGGAGCGGTGGAGTATCTGGGCTGTGACATTCCCAGCACTTAATGCCAGCAGGCAGACTAATGCGATATGCTGTAGTTTCATATTGTATGAATTAGTTTATACTAGTGTGACGGCTGCTTAAAATAAGATAACACCTGCTTCGAAAATAGGTTTTTTTTCGTAGAACTTATTTTTATCATAGTAGCGCGTCATGCCGTAACCACCCGATGCAAAGAAACTGATTCTGGATTTGAATTTATATTCCAGATTGATACGGGCTTGTAATGAATACATGCGTTCCGGTGTTTCCGCATCTTCATTTTCAAAGTTTTCTATATGGAAATAACCTAAGTCGCCACTTAGTTCCAGTTTGGAGGCGATGGGATAGTAAAGACCGGTACGATAGAACACACAGCCCGAAAATTTGTCATTCAAATCCAGATAGTGTGTACCGATACCCAGCATAGTATAACTCCGGCGGTTTTTAAAACGCACGGCAGCATTCAGTTTGCTGGTGTTACCTGCAAACAGCATCATCTGGATACGAGTTTTAGGAGTGATATTCACCAAACCTAGTTTATGGGCGGTAGTATCCTTGCTATGGTTGATGATTCCTATTTGTATCCCTTTTACATTCCCGCCGCACAGGTTGAGTAAACCGATTTGCGCACCGCTTACTTCTCCGGCGTAGTTGCCGGGAGCGAACTGCACACCGCGTAACTTGCCTTGGCAAACATTGGTCAGTCCTGAGAATTGCAGGGCATTTTCCGTTTTGACGGCGATATTTACCGCACCGCAAAGCTGCAAGCCTCTGATTTCTCCGGCAGCGATATTGCTGATGGCGGAGAATTGCATACCATTCACGTTTACACCTACATTACCAATGGCTGAGACTTGAGCGCCTTTGGCTTCTCCGCCACTGATATTGAGCAGGGTGGAAACTTGTGCTCCGTTCAGTTTCTCGGCAGATACGTTCATAAGTCCGCCGATAGCGACACCATTTTGTGATTTTCCGGCAATGTTGGCCAAGCCGGCTATCTGAACTCCTTGGGCTTTGTTGCCGGCCAGATTCATCAGACCGCCGATGGTAACTCCTCTTGATATGTTTCCGGCAATGTTGCCTAATCCGGAAAATTGAATACCGTTGGCTTTCCCTCCGGCAACATTCATCAGTCCGCTGAGCATAATGCCATTGGCATTGCCTCCGGCTACATTGGCAATACCTCCCAGTTGGAAACCGGAGGCGTGGCGTCCGGTAATGCTGGCCAGACCGGAGATTTGGAAACCCGTCATATCGTTTTGTACAACACTGGACACAGCGTTGATGCCGATTCCTTTCAGTTGATAGATATTTGTAAGCAGACCGATATTCAGATAAGTGGTTTTGACACTGTCTTTCTTCGCGGAAATGTTCAAGGAGATGTTGGGACCCTTTTTAAGCTTGTCCTTTTTCTGGGCAAAAGCAGGAGTTGACATACCTGCACAATATCCTAAAAGGAGTATTGCTGCTATACGCATATTCATTTTCATACATTTTTAGTTTCTTGGGTGCAAATGTAATAAAAATGTAGATATAAGGGGGAATTATGGGGAGAATTGATCGGGGTGAAAGAGTAAAATTATGTTTTGTATTGTCTCCTTTCACGTATCATGATCCAGGTGCCCATATATGCGGATGTATAACCTGTAACATATATAATGTATAGCCTGCAACATCTATAATCTTCAGACTTATACATTATATATGTTGCAGGCAGGTTCTTTTTTCTGTCAGGTGTTATTTTACTTCCTGATATAAGAAACGTTTGATACTCTTTTTAGGAGTTTTCTCGAATTCTTCCGGATAGATTTTTACACGGGCTATTTGTGAATATGCAGGAAGTTCTGTATTCAAGTTGATACGGTTCTCTTCCATTGCCTGTGTTATCGCGTCATTATCCAGCCCATGAGCAAAGGCATCGTCGAAATCGGGATAAACCAAAGCCGCCAGTTTGCTGTCTGCCTGCTGTATGATAATACTTTCTGAAACGAACGGCATGTTATTCAATTTATCTTCAATCTCTTCCGGATAAATATTCTGTCCCGATGGACCTAACAGCATGTTTTTGCTGCGTCCCTTGATGGTAACATTGCCTTCCGCATCCATAACACCCAGGTCACCGGTATGCAACCAGCCGTCCTTGTCTATTACCTCGGCGGTAGCTTCGGGATTCTTGTAATAGCCTAACATTACATTAGGTCCTTTGCATACTATCTCACCTACTATATTCTCAGGGTCGGGGCTCAATATTTTGACTTCCATACGGGGAGCCGCCTTTCCGCAGGACCCTAGCTTGAAATATTTCCAATCTTCATAACAGATAATTGGAGCACATTCAGTCATGCCATATCCCACGGTATAGGGGAAATCTATACTTTTCAGGAACTGCTCTATTTCTTGATTGAAAGCGGCGCCTCCTACAATAATTTCGTAAAAATTACCTCCGAAGGCATTAATCATCTGTTCGCGGACTGTGGCTTTGATTTTATCATTGATGATAGGAACTTTCAGTAAAATCTTCATAGCCGGGGTTTCCAGTTTGGGCAGTACATTCTTCTTGATGATTTTTTCGATAATCAATGGAACGGCTACTACCAGATTGGGTTTCACTTCGGAAAAGGCTTGGAAGATGATTTTCGGACTGGGGGTACGGGTCAGGAAATAAATATGGCATCCCACACAGAATTCATAAAGGAACTCGAAAGCCAGTCCGTACATGTGTGCCATAGGGAGCATGGAAACCAGCTTGTCACCCGGATTCATTTTCAAGACATCAAAAGCGAACTGGGTATTCGACCACAATGCGCGGTAAGGAATCATCACTCCTTTGGAATAACTGGTCGTGCCGGAAGTATAGTTGATCACAGCCAGTTCTTCCGGTGTATCCCGGCGGTAGCTGACATGTTCCCGGCGGAAATTGCGCGGATATTTCTTTCCGAACAGTTCATTCAGATGATCGCGTGCATAGTCCAATTTGGAACTGCGGGACACTAGCAGGGTATAGTCATTCATCAAGATAACCCCTTCTAACAACGGCATGGCATTTTCATTCAGATTCTCCCATACCATATCGCCTACCATTAACAGGCGTGCTTCCGAGTGATTGACTATATTATGAATGTTGTCCGATTTGAATTCGTGAAGAATGGGAACAATGACTGCTCCGTATGTAACGGCAGCCAGGAAGGTAACTCCCCAATGAGAACTGTTGCGACCACAGACAGCTATCTTGTCTCCTTGCTTGATGCCGCTTAATTCGAAGATGATGTGTAGCTTTTCTATTTTGCGGGCTACATCTTTATATTGTAATGTGGCACCTTTATAATCTGTAAGGGCATCCAAATCCCAGTTTTTCTTTATGCTGTCTTCCAGGAAGGCAATAAAACTCTGCTCCATTGTATATACTCTTTTGTTTATATTTTGCACAAACTTTAATCAAATGTGCAAATATAAGACTTTCTTTGGAGCATACAAATTAAACAGAGGGAAAAAATAGTGGTTAGTGATTAGTAGTTAATGGGCTGTGCTGTGATACCGCATGGATATGAACCACTAACCAACCAATTAATCACTAACCACTATTTTTCATTCTTTACTGCTGAAATACTTCATGAACTGTGTACGTTCAAACGGATTGCTGGCTCCAGTAGACAGCGCGTTCATCGAACTCTTGAATTCGCTGATATTCTTGTAGCCCTGCCGGTTCATCCATTGAGTTATTTCATTTGTCATATCTGCAATGACCTGATTGCCTCTTTGGTAGATGACACTGCATAATTCTACAGCCGAAGCGCCTGCCAGGATTGCTTTGACTATCGCTTTTCCATCGTGCACACCGCCTGAGATGGCATAGTCTGTCTGAGGAACTTGTGCCGAAGCGATAGCAGTCCAGCGCAGTCCGTTGGACAAGTCGGCAGGAGTACTGAATACATCGCCTGCAGAATATGTCATAGTGTCGATATTGATGTCCGGCTGGTAGAATCGGTTGAACAATACCACAGCATTGGCTCCGTTGGCATAAAGCTGGTTGATCAGTGCGATGGGGTTGGTCAGATTGCTGCCCAGTTTCACAATGACGGGGATGGAAATCTGTTTCTTGATACTGCTTACGATATCGATATGACGCTGTTCGAAAGAACCGCATTGATATTCTTTTTCGGTCTGCAAGGAAAGGATGTTGATTTCCAGTGCGTCGGCGCCTGCTGTTTCCACAGTACGGGCAAAGTCTGTCCATTCTGAGTTGCTGAAACAGTTGATGCTGGCAATGACAGGAATGGTGCAAAGCTTTTTAGTCTGTTCAATCAATGAAATATATTCGTTCAATGCATGAGAGCGTACATATGTGCTCAAGTAGTCATCTCCTTCGGGAGAACCATAAGTAGCCATGTGATGTGCTTCCATCATGATCTGCTCTTCGAAAACTGATTTCAAAACAATGGCTCCGGCGCCTGCCAGCTCCAGTTTCTTGTTCTTTTCAGCGCTGTTTGTAAGGCTGGAACTGCTGATAATAATAGGATTGCGCAGTGACAACCCGGCAAAAGTGGTTTTTAATTGAGTCATATAAATAGTAGTTTTAATAGTTTCGTTCTCCAAAGATTTTGCTTCCTACCCTGACTAGTGTACTTCCGGCTTCCACCGCCAGCGGATAATCGTGTGACATACCCATGGAAATTTCTTTGAAGTATTCTGAATCAGAAAAATAGCTCTGCTTGATTTCTTTGAAGAATGTATTTAAGGAACAAAATTCTCTTTTGATTTGTTCGTCGTCATCCACATTGGTCGCCATACCCATCACTCCTGATAAGCGGACATTTTTCAAATCCTTCCATCCGCCTGTATCCAGCATTTCCCTGCATTCGTCAAAAGAGAAACCGAATTTCGTTTCCTCTTGGGCGATATGTATCTGCAATAAACAAGGGATGACGCGATGGACTTTGGAAGCTTGTTTATTGACTTCAACCAATAATTTATACGAGTCTATGGCATGTATCATAGCTACATAAGGGGCCATGTATTTTACTTTGTTTGTTTGCAGGTGGCCGATGAAATGCCATTCAATGTCTTTGGGCAGGGTTTCATATTTCTGAGTCATTTCCTGCACGTGGCTCTCACCGAAAATACGCTGGCCGGCAGCATACGCTTCTTCCAATGCCTCGTTGGGATGGAATTTGGATACGGCTACCAGGCGGACCCCCGTAGGCAGTTCGGAAAGAACTTCTTTTAAATTTGCTTGAATGCTCATTATCTGTTATACTTTCTATTTTTTATCAGGCTTTATTCGGTTTTTCCGGCATCCGGAAATTCAGGTTTCACATCCGGTTCGGTTTCGTATGGGTAAACATCCATGATGGCGGTTTCGGCTACGGATGCAATCACGTAGTCTGCCATTGTACCTTTCATTCCTTCGTCCAGTTTCTTTACAGCGTCGCGCAGGTCGGAAGCTTGTACCAGTACGGTAGTGGAGGTCTTTTTTTCTGCTCCGCTTTTTTCGTCCAGCGTGATGAAGAACAGCTTGCACTTAAACCAGCGGTCGGCTGCATCTTCTTCAGAGGGGAACAGTTCGCTGTAGTTGGCTCGTTTGATGTCCGAAACAGTGAACTCACCGCTGATATACGGAGTGATTTCTTCAATAATACGGGCTTCTGCTTCAGTAAAGCTCAGCGCGTCAACCAAATAGGGTTCCGTTACTTTCTTGTTCATGCCGTTTTCCATGACTTTTTCGTAACGTATCTTACATTCAAACCAAGTATGCATCATAAAAGTTTATTGTTTTATTGAATATTAAATTGGATACAAAGATACAATTTATTTAATCTTCATCTCCCATTTTACTTAATTTCTTCATGCTTTCCTTATTCCACTAGTTTGCAGCTGTTCAATTGCATGAATTCGTGAATCACTTTTTCATGATCGCCCATTAATATGATGTGATGGTTACCTAAAGGATTACGCATAAAATAGTCTACCGATTTGTCCAGTTTGATTCTTGCTTGTGTGCGGCAGGCATTGATGTAGTTGGTATTTTCTATCAGTTGGCCTGTGGATACGAAATACTCGTCCAGGCATTCTCCCGCGCATTTTATCATCGTGATGCCTCCCGGATGCAAAATACCCTGTATGGCTATTCCGGTTTCTGTTTCAAAATGATTCCGGATGATAAACTGATCCACCATTTTGGTGGCAATCGTACAGTGAGCCATCACTATTTCGTTCAGGTCATCGTTGATGAATGCCGGATTCGCCATGAATCCTGCCTGGCCGGTCAGTGTTTTGGCGATGAGCAGAGTAAAGATGGATTGTAAGTCTCCTTCACATCCGGCCGGAATGCCTTCATCATTAAGCAGGGCAAGTGCCAGACATCCAGTTGTTCCTAATTTCTCAATCAGGGAGAAGCAGGAGAGGGTTACTGCATCCAGCTTTTTTTTCTCGCAAATAATTTTCACTGCCTGATAAAGACGCATGGCTTTCAGCAAATCTTCCGGAGTCCCTTCCCGGCAGGCAATGGCACGGTTGGCAAATACGGACGCCTCATATCCTATATCATCATCCTTTATCTGATAAAAAAGACAATACACTTCCTCCATGGGGATATCAATGAACTCTATTCCCCAGCGGCGTCTGGCAAGCAGGTAATCTACATTGCTGGCCACCAGCCACGGAGAAGAATATCCCACAACTCCGATTCGTTTTCCTCTTACCTCGCGCTGGGCGGCGAAAGCCTTGTGATGATCTATCAGTTGTCTCACCATATTGGGGATAGTGCCATGAATAATATGTACTTTCATTCCTTTGCTGCGTATCCATGTAGCTATTTCCAGGGAAGCAGCCAGTGAGTTCTGTTGTCCGTCGGTCAGCAGATGGATAGGATAGGGAAGTAGTTCGAAGTGTTGGGTGACCATTTTTTCTACCCCGCCCGAAGCGATGAAAGCCATCCGGTAGGCATCTGCCGGAATACTTGCAGCCTCTGTATAAGGTACCAGATGAAGCGTGAAAAACTTCTCGATTTCCACAAATAAATCTTTATGGCAATCATATACAGACTCAATTCTGTTCAAGGAGGACTGGAAGGTTATCAGGTATAGATTCATTTGATATTTTGCTTTGTTTTACTGGAACAAACTTACATGTTTTTTTTTAATAACCCTAAAAAATGCGCATTAAGATAACAAAGATTTAAATTCTTAATTAATTGTTTGCTCGGTTGGTTGCGAAAGTCTATCTTTGCACTTCGATTAAATAATTTTTATAACATTATGCCAATAATATCCATCAGAGGAAACGAGATGCCCGCATCGCCAATTCGCAAATTGGCACCGCTGGCCGATGCTGCAAAACAGAGAGGAGTTCATGTGTATCACCTGAATATCGGTCAGCCCGACCTGCCTACTCCGCGAGCGGCCCTTGATGCGATTCGTAATATTGACCGTACCGTTTTGGAATATAGTCCCAGCCAGGGATATCGCAGCTATCGCGAGAAGCTGGTGGGTTATTATAAGAAATATGACATCAACTTGTCTGCCGATGATATCATCATCACTACCGGAGGTTCGGAAGCGGTGCTGTTTGCTTTTCTGAGTTGTTTGAATCCGGGAGATGAGATCATTGTGCCGGAACCTGCCTATGCCAATTATATGGCGTTTGCCATTTCGGCGGGTGCCGTGATCCGCACGGTGACGACTACCATCGAGGAAGGGTTCTCCCTGCCGAAAGTGGAGAAGTTCGAGGAGTTGATAAACGAACGCACAAAAGCTATTCTGATCTGTAACCCGAATAATCCGACCGGCTATTTGTATACCCGCCGCGAGATGAACCAGATTCGTGACATGGTGAAGAAGTATGATCTTTACCTGTTCTCGGATGAAGTGTACCGCGAGTTTATTTATACCGGTTCTCCTTATATTTCTGCCTGTCACTTGGAAGGCATTGAAGAAAATGTGGTGCTGATTGACTCGGTGTCCAAGCGTTATTCCGAATGCGGCATCCGTATCGGTGCGTTGATTACCAAGAATAAGGAAGTGAGAAATGCCGTCATGAAATTCTGCCAGGCACGTCTGAGTCCTCCTTTGATCGGTCAGATTGCTGCCGAAGCTTCATTGGATGCCCCCGAAGAGTACACACGCGAGACGTATGACGAATACGTGGAGCGCCGTAAGTGCTTGATTGACGGGCTGAACCGTATTCCGGGTGTTTATTCACCTATACCGATGGGTGCATTCTATACGGTTGCCAAATTGCCGGTGGACGACAGTGAAAAGTTCTGTGCATGGTGTCTGTCGGAATTCAACTATGAAGGCGAGACGGTCATGATGGCTCCGGCTGCTGGATTCTATACTACTCCGGGTGCAGGCCGTAATGAGGTGCGTATTGCCTACGTGTTGAAGAAAGAGGATCTGGTCCGTGCGTTGTTCGTACTGCGTAAGGCATTGGAAGCATATCCCGGAAGAGTAGAAGACTGATATGGACTGGAAGCTCTTTATTGCCAGACGCATCTATCGCAGCAATGAGGGTGGAAAAGAGGTGTCCAAGCCTGCCGTCCGCATTGCTATGCTGGGCATAGCTATCGGGCTGGCCGTCATGATTGTGTCGGTAGCGGTGGTGATCGGTTTCAAACATGAGGTACGCGACAAGGTGGTAGGCTTGGGGGCCGATATCGTAATAACTAACTTCGACTCCCAGCAATCTTATCAGACGGTTCCCATTGTAGCCAACGACAGTTTGCTCCATCTGTTGAAAACACTGGAAGGAGTAAAGCACGTGCAGCGCTATTCCACCAAGCCGGGAATGATAATGACAAGCGACAGCTTTCAGGGAATGGTGCTGAAAGGTGTTTCTCATGAATACGACTGGAGGTTTTTAAAGAATCATTTGCAGGAAGGGGAGATTCCTGTATTCTCGGATACTGCCTCTACTAATAAGGTATTGGTGTCCCGCACTATTGCCGACAGACTACATCTGAAACTGGGTGATAAAATCTATACCTATTATATAGAGGACAATGTGCGTGCACGTCGTCTTACTGTAGCCGGCATCTATCAGACCAATTTTTCCGCATACGATGATTTGTTTCTGATAACCGACTTATATACGGTGAACCGTTTGAATAGTTGGCAGAAAGGGCAGGTGAGTGGTATAGAACTGGAAGTGAATGAGTATAGCCGGTTGGAGTCGGTGAAAGAGGAAATCCGTGCACGGGTGGATACGCAGGTGGATGCATACGGAGGTACTTACTATACTCAGAGTGTGGAGGAAGTCAATCCTCAGATATTTGCATGGCTGGATTTGCTGGATATGAATGTGTGGGTTATCCTGTTTCTCATGACGGGGGTGGCAGGATTCACCATGATATCCGGTTTGCTGATTATCATTCTGGAACGTACCAATATGATCGGGGTGCTGAAAGCATTGGGTGCTGATAATTTTGCTATTCGTAAGATATTCCTCAGTTTTTCGGTATTCTTGATTGGCAGGGGGATGGTATGGGGAAATATCATCGGGGTGGCATTATGCTTTATTCAATCTCAATTTCATCTTTTCAAACTGGACCCTGCCACTTATTATGTAGATCGTGTTCCTATTGAATTCAATATTTGGATTTATTTGTTGCTGAATGTCTGTACCTTGCTGGTATCGGTGCTGATGCTTGTCGGGCCGTCATTTCTGGTGACGCGTATTCATCCGGCAAAATCTATTCGGTTTGAATGAGAAGATTCTCTTTCTGCTTTTTCCGTATATCCGGTATTAATCCTTTTTTTCTTATAATGCTAAGGTCTTTTTTTCTTATGATTAAGTCTTTTTATGCGGTAATGTACTACAGTTTCCTACAGTGAATCGTATAGTCCATTATAGTGGACTGTACGGTCTGATGTAATGGACTGTACAGTCTGTTGTGAAAGTCTGTAGTAGTTGATAGAAAGAAAAGGCTTAATTGTTAGGAAGAAATGCTTTAGTTGGGCGGATGTGTTAGAACCAACCCTGCTGCGAATTCGTGACAGGGCCGGTTCTTTATAGAGAGAATGTAAAGTTATGTATAGTATGTCACTTCTTTCAGCTTACAGTTTGCAAAAGAAAGAAACGAAGAAAGGCATGCTTATGTTTATCAGTATGCCGTGGACGATGGCCACGGGTACGGCTTCCGGTCCGGAGCAGCGTGCGATGGCTGCCAGGGAAATGTCGGAAGAACCGATGCCCGCCGCCGAGATAGGTGCCAGATAACCGAAATATTTGCGGAAAAGGGGAGCTCCTATCAAGGCGGTCATTTCCCGGAAGATATTGGATAGTAGCGCGATGGTCCCCAATTCGGTAGCAAGCTGCACACCGATGGAGGGGGATTTGATCTGCGTGATAAGGATGGAGGAAACGGAATAATAGGAGAATCCGCTTCCGACAGCCATGCAGTCGAAGATACTCCAGCGGCTCAAGAGAAAGCCTCCGATAGCGGAAAACAACAGAGTACCGCTTACGGTGGCAAAGGGTACGAGCAGTGTCCTGAAATTGAGGGATAAAACAAACTGCCTGAGGTTGCGGTTGCTTCCAAGATTAATGCCGAGTAACAGCATCAGTACATATAGTACATATACAGAGGTTTGGTGTACGTCGAAGTCCACCGCATAGCTGACTCCGGTTACGCAGCCAAACAAGAAAAAGGCTAGAGTTACAAGACTACTTTTCACCGTTTGCCCCCTTTCCTCTGAAAAAGATGCGGTATACTGCAAGGGAGGCCATCATGCTGCCCAATATGCTTAATGAGGAGATGACGGCTGCCTGGCCGCAGAAGTAACCAAGATTGTCAATAATCAGTCTGTTAAGACCAATAGAGAGACCTAGTAAGAAAAGTAGCAGACAGACCACGATATGGATGAGAGGAGTGATCTTGCGTATTTGGGATTTATGGCGTAAGGGATAGCCTATAAGGACTCCGACAGCCATTATAGAAATGAAAGTAAACATGAGATTCAACTGTTTTTCTGATTTTACAATACTACTTATAACACGCTTCTAGACAAACGCATTTACGGTATATTGGTAAAGTTGAAAGAACGGATGGACCAGATTATTTTCATACTTATGCTTTCAATTTGAAACTTTTTATTGTTTTTAAAACGGGTGCAAAAGTAGAGTAATTGTCTTTAATATGCAAATAATATACATATTAAATCTTATTGAAGCGAAATATGATATAAAACAAACAATATTGGTGATATTTCGTTGTAAAAAGAAGATTTTAAATTGTTACATTTATAGTTTGACCGAATAATATTGCATGTGCATGGGTGGGTGAAAACAATGAAAAGGGGCTGTTCGGGGTGTGTTAGAGAATATAAAGCGATAAAAGGTTTCAATTTGTTATGCTGGATAATGTGATACTCTTCTATTTTTTCAGGCAGTGATTACATTGGTGGAAAAGTGTTTCTTGCATAACCTTTCTTGGCGGATAAAAATAAATCAGGGCTTGTTTATACAAACCCTGATTTGTTTTTGTCGGATCAAGATGGATAACCGGATTAGAATTCAAATTTTTCTAATTTCATCTTGCCCAATTCTTGCAATTTAGGAACCAAGGTTATAAAATGTGCAGCCTTTTCGTGTGCATCCAGTGACTCAGCATCTTTCCATGTTTCGCAAATCATAAGTACATCTTTACGTGTCGCGCTCTCAAAAACATCATAAGCGATACAACCGTTGTCGTTTAAAGATTGTGCTACCAATTCCTTTGCTGTTTCTAAGACAGCATTGCGGTTACTCTCGTTTACTTGGATAAAAACATTTAATCTGATCATAATTCGTATTATTAAATTAAGAAATGTATAGTTGGTTTCATTCTCTTTTTATTTTCTCATAAACTCATTTTTCCGTCTGAATTTACGTTGTAATTTGAATACCCCATTCCATGCAGGTTGCAGAAAATCAAATAAGGGGAGTAGTGCACAGAACTTCCGTTCGCCAAAAACTTTGGCGGTTTTTCTGAAAACAATCAGTTGCATCGTGAAGCGTGCTAACCATAGCAAAACGGCAATGGCTGCAATAGTCCATTGGTGGAGAAGAATACTGATGGTTATAGTGGCGATGATGGCTGTATAGAACAAGAATCTGCTGCAAGTTTCAAATCCCATGAGATAACGGGCGGTTCCATGAAATAACCGGCTGGTAGCCGCATAGCTTATTTTCTCTTCACACCATATTCTTTTATATTTAGGCATGGCGATTCGCATCAGACTTTCAGGGCTGGCTTCAACTCGTGTATTGTGTGCACGGGCTGTTTCATTGATAAACAAATCATCTTCTCCACGTTGCAGATTCAGGTGGGAGGCAAATCCCTTCTGCTTGTAGTACAGCGTTTTCCGATAAGCCATATTCCTTCCTGTACCCATGTAGGGATGTCCGGAAACAGCCATACCCAAATAACGCATAGAATTCAGCAATGTGTCGAAAGTGATTTTCTTATTAAACCATCCCGGTACTTTTTCGTAGTTGCTGTAGCCTAAAACGATTTCGGTGGCAGGTGTGAAATTACGTGCCATCTGTTTCAGCCATTGATTGCTTTGCGGACGGCAATCGGGTTCGGTAAATACCAGCCATTCATGACGGCTGGCTTTAATTCCCATTGTTATTCCCAGTTTTTTGTGGCTGATATAGCGTGCACTGTCGGGGATAAAGGTATGATAGAGATTGGGGTATTTGTCTTCCAGTAATTTCAACGTATTGTCACAATCATCCGCCGGGCGGTCGTAAATCACAATCACTTCGAATTCCGGATAGTTTTGCTCTAAAATAAATGGGAGGTTTTCTTGTAATTCGTGGGTGGCGTCTTTTGCCACAATAATGACAGACAGTGGAGGATTTTGAGTATTTATATCAGTGGCATATGCTGTTTCTCTGCTGTGAGTGTATAGTTTGTTATATAGCCCTAGATAGTAAACAGCCTGCGTGATAAACAAGGCTCCCGAAGCTATTGGTAAGATTGTATCTATGGTGAATAGTTCCATGTGTGATCTGTATTAAAAACGTGCAAAAATACAGCAAATAATTGAATTGTAGCAGAATGAATATTCTTTATTTATTCAAAAGCTCAGATTTAATTATAATTTAATGTTAAAAGTGTGTTTTCGTGAATATTTTTCAAGTATAATTGCTATATTTAAAGAAGTTAACTGAAACCTGTAACAAGTCCTGACCAACGGGCAATTATTATGAGAATACAATTTGAGATTAAAGAAAGTTTGATCAATATACTTGATCAGCTTATGCATTCCGATTTTTGGGCTACGGAAATCAAGGAAGATGAGTCGGGAAAGAAGATTATCAAGATTAAAGACTTGGCTTATAACTTAGAAGCCGTGGCCGAGGTGATGGGGAATGAAATTTTTATTAAAACAGCTTTGTCTAAGTACACTTATCGTATTTATGAGGTGAAAGGGGAGTGTTGGTGTGAGTATGTGGGGGCCTATCGTGGTTTTTTGGAACAGAAGCTCCTTCCAATAATTACTCCGAAGGAAAATCTGTTGGAATGTGAGGTGCTGGATAGTTCTATATTAGGAGGTAAGCAGAAAACTTTGCGTGAGTATGCGGAAGATAATTTAAAGCTAAAGAAATTCCGTGAACAGAATTTTGGTAATAATGGATTCTCAAAAGCGGATCATCCGCGGCGTGTGTATGATGAATTTATAAAAGAAGATTTCATTCCGGAAGATAAATAAGAAACAGCGCCGCTTTGATACAAAGCGGCGCTGTTTCTTATTTATTCAGGCAGTTGGAGTTGGTTTATACTAACTCTTCTGAAGTATATCCTTTGGGCAATGCACGACAATTGTAAGCCGATGCCATAATTTCACCATATGCTCCTGCTGAACGGAGAGCGAAAAGGTCACCACGGTGTGCTTTGTTCAAATCAATAGCTTTGCCGAATACATCGGATGATTCGCAGATGGGGCCTACCACATCGTAAGTTTCCATAGGTTCTTCCGAAGTGATATTTTCTATTTTGTGGTATGCCTGATAAAGGGCGGGACGAATCAAGTCAGTCATGCCGGCATCTAATATGGCGAACTGTTTGTTGGCTCCTTGCTTTACATAAATCACTTTGCTGATAAGGCTGCCGCACTGTCCTACTACGGCACGTCCCAGTTCAAAATGTAAAGTTTGCTGGGGGCGCAGTTTCAGATGCTTGTGATAAGTGGCAAAGTATTCCGTGAAGTTGGGGATGGCTTGACGGTTGGGGTGTGCATAATCAATTCCTAAACCGCCGCCTACATTGATATGTTCTACTATGATTTGGCGGGCATAGAGTTTTTCCTGTAGTTCGTTTACACGGTTGCACAAGGCTACAAAATCACCCATATCCAAAATCTGAGAACCGATGTGGAAATGTAAGCCTACAAATTTTACATGAGGCAATGTTCCGGCCATATCGATCACTTTGTCCATATCTTCCATGCTGATACCGAATTTGTTCTCTGCTAGTCCGGTGGTGATATTTGCATGGGTATGCGCACCTACATTCGGATTGATACGGAAAGCTACACGGGCTGTTTTGCCTTTGGCGGAAGCTAGTTCATTAATGATTTCCAGTTCGGGTACGGACTCTACATTGAAGCAGAAAATATCATAATCCAGACCCAGATTGATTTCCCAGTCTGTCTTACCTACACCTGCATAGACTATTTTGTTTGTCGGGAATCCGGCCTTAATGGCTGCGCGGATTTCTCCGCCACTTACACAGTCGGCTCCCAGACCGCTTTCGCGGATAATTGTCAGGACTTTGTGGTTAGCATTGGCCTTCACGGCGTAATGCACGCAGAAATTATTGTATTTGCCTGCTTCTTTATTGATGCATGACAAGGTTTCTCGCAGCACATTGACATCGTAATAGTAAAAGGGAGTTTCCAACTCTCTGAACTTGTTTACGGGGAATGTTCCTTTCATATTGTATTTTGTTTTTATGAGCAAGGGCGAATTAAATTCGCCCGAAAACACCAACTTTATAAAGTGAGATGTATTCGGGCGGATTGAATCCGCCCCTACAGTAGAAATTATTTATTGTTGAATAAATGATCGCTTAATGACTGCAATGCTTTCTTCTTGTCTTCTTCACGAATCAGGAAAGAAATATTGTAGTTGCTACCGCCGAATGAAATCATACGTACCGGTATGTCGCGCATGGCGTCCAACGCTTTGGCTTCAAAGCCTACATTTTCCCATTCCAGGTCACCGACTACACAGATGATACACATGTCCTGATCTACGGTTACTGTACCATATTTCTTCAAGTCGTCCAGAATTTCATTCAGATGTTTGGTGTTATCAATGGATACGGAAACGCCAACCTCTGAAGTGCAGATCATGTCGATAGAGGTCTGATAGCTTTCGAAGATTTCGAATACTTTGCGCAAGAAGCCGTGGGCCAGTAACATACGGCTTGATTTGATCTTGATGGCAGTGATATTGTCTTTGGCTGCAACTGCCTTGATTTTGCCTTTTTCCGTATCATTGGAAATCAAAGTTCCCGGGGCTGTAGGTTCCATTGTATTAAGCAGACGGACGGGAATATTGGCATATTTGGCAGGCTGTACGCAAGTAGGGTGCAGAATCTTCGCACCAAAGTAGGCCAATTCGGCAGCTTCTTCGAAGTGCAGGTGACGTACGGGAGAAGTCTTGTCTACGATGCGCGGATCATTATCGTGCATACCGTCAATATCTGTCCATATCTGGATTTCAGAGGCATTTACAGCGGCACCGATCAGTGATGCGGTATAGTCGCTTCCGCCACGTTGCAGATTATCTATCTCGCCGTAGGCGTTACGGCAGATAAAACCTTGTGTGATATAAATTTCAGCGTCCGGATGTATTTCTAGCTGTGCGGCCAGTTTTTCTTTGATATATACAGGGTCGGGCTCCGAGTTCTTGTCCGTGCGCATGAATTCCAATGCCGGAAGTAAGATGGCGTTGACCCCTTGTTCCTGCAAATAGTTGGTAACCATGTTGGTAGAGATCAACTCGCCTTGTGCCAGGATTACTTTTTCTTCGAACAGTGTGAAAATATCTTTTGTATACGAACGAATATAATCGAACTGTGCTTTTATAAATTCCTGTGTTTTCTGCTTATACTCGTCAGTAGAATAAAGTTCATTAACATGCTGTTTATATTTAGCCTCCAGTCTGTTAATGATTTCATTCGCACCTTCGGGATTTTTCTTATACAGATAATCCGAAATTTCAACCAACGTGTTTGTTGTTCCAGACATGGCTGAAAGTACAACAATCTTCTGTTCACCGTCGGTAATTAATTTGGCTACTTCTTTCATTCTTTGTGCAGAACCTACCGAAGTACCTCCAAACTTTAAAACTTTCATTTTTCGTTTCGTATTTTAATTGTTCCTATATTGATAATTAGCGTGCAAATATACAAATAAGACTGCAAAAATCAGCATTTTAGCGATGATATTTATCATTCATCTACTTATTCTGCCGTTTCTTGGGGTGCAACTGTCGTTTTTTCTCCTTTTTCGGTCTCATTTTGACTTCTTTCCATCCGGCTGTATTCGTGAGTCACTTCTTTGATATGATGATTCTCAAAACGGTAGACAACTCCCGGATATTCCGACAAGAGATGCAGATTATGGGTGGTCATCATGATGGCGGAGCCTGTAGCACAAATGGATTTCAGAAGTTCTACAATTTTGCGCCCTGTTTCCGTGTCCAGGTTACCCGTCGGCTCATCGGCCAGAATAATGTCCGGCCGGTTTAGGATGGCACGGGCGATAACAATGCGTTGTTGTTCGCCACCCGATAGTTCGTTGGGCATTTTGTATCCTTTACCGGTCATTCCCACTTGGTCCAGTACTTCTTCAATGCGTGCTTTGATGGTTGCTTTGTTTGTCCATCCGGTGGCGCGCAATACAAAACTGAGGTTAGCGTGTACGGTGCGGTCTGTCAGTAACTGAAAATCTTGAAAGACAATGCCTAAACGGCGGCGCAGTTCGGGAATATGCTTCCGCTTGATGTTAGTCATGTTGTAGCCTAGCACCTCGGCTTCTCCTGACTGTATATCCAGCTCACCGTAAATTGTTTTCAGTAATGAGGTCTTTCCGGAACCGACTTTCCCAATGAGGTAAACAAATTCACCCTTGTTCAGTTCCAGGTTTACATCTTCCAATACGCCTAATTCTTGTTGGTTGATATATACGTTTTTATATCGAATGAGAGCTTCGTCCATCATTTTAGTGTTTTTTCCACGTAGCGCTATGACGTTCTTTCAATTCACGGGCAAGGTCCTCGATGCGATAGCCTTTTGAGGTGAGCAGTACAATCATGTGGTATATCAGATCGGCTCCTTCGTAGATAAGGCGTTCGTCGGTTCCGTTACAAGCTTCGATAACCGTTTCCACGGCTTCTTCACCTACTTTCTGTGCCATTTTGTTGATACCGGATTCGAACAGGCTGGTGGTGTAAGAGCCTGCGGGCATTTCCTCATGACGTTTGTCAATGAAATCTTGTAATTCCTTTAGGAACATGATGTCTTCTTTGTTTTCTTCTCCCCAGCAAGTATCTGTTCCGGTGTGACATACAGGACCTGCCGGATTTACTTTGATCAGCAGGGTATCCTTGTCACAGTCTTCTTTTATAGAAACAACATTCAGGAAATTCCCGCTTTCTTCACCTTTTGTCCACAGGCGGTTCTTGGTACGGCTGAAGAAAGTTACTTTACCAGTTTCCATTGTTTTTCGGTATGCTTCTTCATTCATAAACCCTAACATCAGTACTTTGTTGGTGCTGTTGTCTTGTATGATGGCGGGGATCAACCCGTTCATTTTTTCAAAATTCAAATCCATTTTTCTATATTTTTATTGTTATATTATCGGTGTTGTATAGAACTTGTTTAAAATTTCATCAGCATCGTCATTCAGAGTGGAATGAGGACCTGAAGGTCGTTTGCCAGTCTTTCACCCTGTCTGGGATGGTAATGGAAACAGATTTAGATGCAATTAAAAACAGAATTATAACCTCACATTAATTCCTTGCTCGCAAAGATACTGTTTTAATTCGGGAATTTTAATCTCTCCGAAATGAAAAACGCTGGCTGCTAATGCTGCATCTGCTTTCCCTTTTGCAAATGTATCGCGGAAATGTTCCATGCATCCGGCGCCTCCAGATGCGATGACGGGAATTGTCAGTAAATCGGCCAGGGTGGAGAGGGCTTCGTTGGCATATCCGTTTTTCACTCCGTCATGGTTCATGCTCGTGAAGAGAATTTCTCCTGCCCCGCGGTTGTTCACTTCTTTAGCCCAGTCAAACAGGTACTTGTCGGTTTCAATCCGGCCACCGTTCAGATAGCATTTCCAGCCAGTTTCGGTCTGCTTGGCGTCAATGGCTACCACACAAACTTGTGAACCGAAATGTTTGGCAATCTTGTCTACCAAATCCGGATTACGGATGGCTGATGAATTGATAGAAACTTTGTCAGCTCCCGCGTTCAATAGCCGGTCTACATCGTTCAGTTCGTTTATACCTCCTCCTACAGTAAAGGGGATATTGATATTAGCCGCCACCCGTTTTACCAAATCGGTAAAGGTTTTGCGTCCTTCATGGCTGGCAGTGATGTCAAGAAAGACCAGCTCGTCAGCTCCCTGTTCACTGTAGGTATGCCCCAGTTCTACCGGATCACCTGCTTGACGTAAGTTTACGAAATTGGTTCCTTTTACGGTCTGCCCGTCTTTGATGTCCAGGCAAGGTATGATTCTTTTTGCTAACATAATTTGTTCTTACATGAAACGGTTTAAGTCTTTCAATGTAATTTTTCCCTCGTATAACGCCTTGCCGAAAACAACAGCCGGGACTTTGGCTATTTCCAGGTCGATAATATCCTGTATACAGCTTACTCCTCCGCTGGCTATCAGATGCATATCCGGGAACTCCTTCAGGATTTGCTGGTATAGTTCCACGGAAGGCCCTTGCAACATTCCGTCACGGCTGATGTCGGTACACAACACCTTGAAAACTCCTTCTTTAGTATAATCTTTCAAAAAAGGGATCAACTGCTGCTGACTTTCCTCTTTCCAGCCATTGACAGAAATTTTATTCTTCTTTACATCAGCTCCCAGAATGATTTTCTCGTTTCCGTATTGTTCCAGCCATTTTTTGAAAAGTCCGGGATTTTTCACGGCTACGCTGCCCAGAGTTACCATTTGTGCGCCATTATCGAAAGCGATGACTAGATCCTCGTCTGTCTTTATCCCTCCTCCAAAATCAATGACCAGAGAAGTACGGCTGGCGATTTGGTCCAGTACACGGTAATTCACAACATGGCGTGAGGCTGCTCCATCCAAATCGACAATGTGCAGACGATGAATCCCATGAGCTTCAAATTCTTTGGCAACCTCAACCGGGTTTTCGTTATATACTTTCTGTGTGCTATAATCTCCTTGAGAAAGACGGACGCATTTGCCATCAATAATGTCGATGGCAGGAATTAACTCTATCATATCTATTTCTTCTTATACATTATTATATATAATGTAATGGTTCACAATTCTAAAAAGTTCCTCAGGATTCGTTCGCCCACGGCTCCACTCTTTTCGGGATGAAACTGTGTTGCATAAAAATTATCTTTGTGCAAGGCCGAACTGTAGGGGAGGATATAATCTGTTTGTGCTGCCGTAAACTCGTTCAGGGGCACATAGAAGCTATGTACGAAGTACACAAATTCTTCTTTGGTGAATCCTTTGAACAGGTCGCTGCGTACATGGGTCAGGGTGTTCCATCCCATATGGGGTACTTTGTCTTCATGCCGGGTGGGGCTGAACAACTTTACATCAGTATCAAAGATGCCCAAGCAATCGGCATTTCCTTCTTCGGAGTGCCGGCACATCAGCTGCATTCCCAGGCAGATACCTAGTACAGGTTGTTTTAAGTTTTTGATAACTTCATCCAGCCGGTTTTTCCGGAGATGGCTCATGGTTGTTTCGGCTTCGCCCACACCGGGGAAGATAACTTTGTCGGCACTCATCAATAGTTCCTTATCGGAAGTGATGGTTGCTTCTACTCCAAGGCGCTTCAATGCATAGTCTACGGAGTAGATGTTTCCTGCATTATATTTTACGACAGCAATTTTCATCAGCTAAAGATAACTGTTTTATTTTTATAAGCCAATACTTTTCGTTCAATATGTTTCTGAACAGCACGAGAAAGGACTATTTTTTCCAAGTCTTTACCTTTACTTACTAAATCCTGCACAGTGTCCTTGTGTGTGATGCGTACTACATCTTGCTCAATGATAGGACCGGCATCTAGTTCGGAGGTAACATAATGGCTGGTCGCACCAATGATTTTTACTCCTCGTTCAAACGCTGCATGATAAGGTTTTGCACCAACGAACGCAGGGAGGAAAGAGTGGTGTATGTTGATGATACGGTTGGGGTATGCTTCAATCATTTGTTCGGAAATCACTTGCATATAGCGTGCCAGTACAATGAAATTGATGTTATGTTGTTCCAACAGCTCCATTTCTGCTTTTTCCTGTTCCATTTTGTTCTCTTTGGTAATAGGGAAGAGATAGAATGGTATACCGAAGCGTTCTGCTACATGCTGCAGATCGGGATGGTTACTTATAATCAGCGGAATTTCCACATTCCATTCTCCGGCAGTGTAGCGTGCCAGCATATCGAACAGGCAATGGGACAGTTTGGAAACAAATATGGCCATTTTGGGTTTTACATCCGAGAAATAAAGACGGAATTTCATTTCATATTTTTGGGCATACAATGTTTCAAAATAATCTTCTATTTTATCTTTAGGAATAAAGAAATCCTTTATTTCCCATTCTATACGCATGAAAAATATATTTTCTACATGGTCCACATATTGGTCTAAGTAGACAATATTACCTCTGTTAATTGTAATAAAGTTTGTGACTTCTGCCAAAATGCCTGGTTGGTCTGGGCAGTGCAACAATAATTTTGCAGTTGTATTCATCTTTTTCCCTAATTTTCGATTTTAATCTATTGAGTGCACAAAAATAGCGAATTATTGCTAATGAGCTAAATTTTATAACAAGAAGTTTGTTGAAAAGATTAAAATAATAACAATATCGTAATTTTTAGGATGGGAAGGTAAAGGGAGTCGGAGAATATTTTTTTAATGGTTTTTGCCAAAATGCTTGCAGATTTAAAAATAATGCGTACCTTTGCACCCGCAATCGAGAGAGAAAGTATCGGAAGAAAGATTATTTGAATTATTGGTGCGTTAGTTCAGTTGGTTAGAATACATGCCTGTCACGCATGGGGTCACGGGTTCGAGTCCCGTACGCACCGCAATAAACATTGATTATCAGTATTTTACAAAGTTAACACCCAGATTTACACCCTATAATAGTAAAGCTGAGTGTTTTTTTATTTAAAATAAAATCCTCACAATATTTTATAATATGAGGATTTATGAGGAAAAACAGCTTGATATTAATCTTGTGTAGAAACCAAAAGCAACTCTGTTTCCCCTTCGTAATGAATGACTTTATAAGCATACTTTTCTGAGTGATAGAGATAGCAACCCTCATCTTCATCATATTTATCTCTCGTCATACCCAAAGTTTGCGTCAAATATAATGGTATTTCTCTCGCTATTAATTCGGAAATGTCATCAACTGGTACATCATTAGTATTAATTTTCATTCTTATAACTCGTACAGCCCAGTTGATTATACCACATACTGCATAAGTAGCATATATGTAATTTATCCCATAATCTTTTGTATTCAAGAACAACCAATCATCGTAATTTCTGATATTTAGATAATTGTTGTCATTGTACAACTTAAACAAATCAGCGAGCTGCGAAAAGGTTTGTCCCATTTTGATTTTTCCTACACCTTCCAATGTAAGTTTTTCAAGAATTGAATTAACAGTTTTCTCTTTATCTATATAATCAGTTCTGACTTCCCAAACGTTATAATCAGCGTGAGAACGGGGTCCAATTAGAAAAGTCCATAAATATGAAGGACTGGGAGCACCAGTATGTGAAGGTACTGAAAGTTTATGATATAAATTATTATTTATAGGGTTTCCGTTTTTGTCTGCAAAATAATACTTACTGTTTTTTGCTACTATAACTGATTTAGATAATGGATGAAAACAAGAAATGTTTTTTATTTCTGTCTGAACTTTACCTTTAGAATCAATGGCATATACATTCATATAATGATTGCCTTTTTTATCCCTTTGTTGAGTAATAGTATCTCCAACAAACATCCAATCGCCAGAAAATCCCAGCGCATAAGGATATTTAGGTTTTATAATGTTTTTGCCTTGCATATTGATTTGTCCCCAAAATCCAGTATTTGCGTCTTGATATAGGGCTGAACCATTAATGAAAGGGGAAATGTAACAAATATCCGATGGAAAATTCTGTATTTCTTTACCTTTTTTATCAAGTAAAAAATTTTCTATCAGACAATATCCGTCATTATACAGAGCAGGTGAATATTGGTGTTGTCCATTAGATTTCACTTCAAACAACACTTTTCCATTTACATTTATAGCAAACCATTTGTCATTTTCCTTATCATACACAATAGCTTTTCCTTCATGAAATGGGAAAGCATTGTCATAAATAGGCTCAACTACAACATTCCCTTGCGGATCAATATAACCGCATTTGCCATTTTCTAATTGAAACCAAGCACGTTTTTCGGTGAAAAAAGAAGACACCATAAGAAACTCTTTTCCCTCATATGGTAATAAATAAAAAGCAGTTTCCCCAGTTTCTGTAATATAATGAATACGTTCGCCTAATGAAACAACCGGAATTACGCCTTCACTGCATATTCCTCCCCACCTATAGCCTTTGGGAGTTCCAATCAACTCCGGTTCATTGGTTGCAGAGTAATATAAAAAACGATTCATATCATTATCCCAAACCCTGAATACACCATTTACCGCATAAGACAGCTCCATTTTAGAATCAAATTCGTTCTGAAACAAGACTTTACCGTCTATTCCTATTAATCCCCACTTGCCATCTTTATCTGTTTGAAAAGCAATATGACTTACTTCGGGAAAAGATGTATTATAGTTATCATTTATACTATCTTTGTTAGAAGAGCAACTTATAAATATAGCCGAAATCGTCCAAATTAATAAACACAAAGGACGAAAATACCAATTGGTTATTTTAGATTTCCTTTCGGCATGAACATAGGGGATTTTGTCCAATGAATTTTCAGTATCCAAAGCTCTCAGAACTTTTCGAATGGGCAAACCTTCCCTATAATCTTTATTGAAAATGCCATTCTTTATGAAAAGAGGCATAAACTCTTTTGCAAGAACCATTCCGCTTTGAGGATGTTTTATAAAATAATCTTGCAAAACACTGTTGATTCTTAAAATACGTTCATTTGTTTTCATAATACGTAATATTATAAATTATTCGGAATATGTCTTTCCATTAATCGTTATACTTGTTACATTGCTTGTATCTTTACCAGCCACAGCTGCACCTTCCTTTACCGTCTGAATCAGAATAGGACCCATTTGTTCCAAAGCTCTGTTAAAATTTTCTTCTATTTGTTTTCTCTTTTGAGAAGGGCTAAGGTAATCGCTACAATCCAACACTTTACCGTTTTTATCGAGGGTAAAAACTTTTTCTAAGAATGAACTATTCCCATTCTTTTCATCTATTGTATATGCAACAGCGAAAGCGACAAATGCGCTATCACCGTTTCCTATAAATGTGAGTTCATCAAAAATACCTCGTGTATCTAATAGCTTGACACATCCAGATATTGAATCTTTTTTATATGTATTATCCATTTGCCATACATCAACGGGAATACTTGTCTTTTTTTCTGCCAAAATCCATTCCATTATTTTGTAACTTTCTCCTTCCTTTAAACTATCCTCAATGGAATGAACTACGTACTGTTTACCCCATTCTATGATTTGTTCATCGGAAGCATTTGCAAATAGTACATCCTTCTGTGATAGTGAACAACCAAGATAAAACATCAAAATGAAAATAGAAGTAATAATTTTTTTCATAATGCTATATTATTTAAGTTAGAATTAATTTTTTTGATTAATCCATAAAAGGAGAAGCGATTAGACCTATTAAAATTACTATACAAAGTAGAATGATAATGATGATTGGGATCATCAGGCAACCGCCACATCCTTGTAGAAACTCCGCTTTACCTTTTGCAAACTCTATTTGGGCTTTCTCATATTCAGAAAGTCTTTCAGCATTTTGCTCCTTCATAACTTCATTGTTTATATCAATAACCATTAATGACTTCATTCATGTCATCTACAACTTTTATAACATTCCCGTCAGAATCCAATACAAAAAGTTTCTCTTCCACCACGTAACCGCCATAACTGTTTTTAGCCCTATATTTATGAAGAGCAAAATAAGTATTATTGTCTTTATTATATGTACCAAAGGCTTCCCAACTTATTCCTTCATAACTGTCAGGGTCTTTAAGATAATGCCGTTTAAGATAAACCCTTACTCCTGCCATAGCTTTTGTTTGAGATGGTCCTTTGTTGCTTCCGTAGTTTTCGATTCTATTGTTATCCTTTGAAGAGGTACTGTATTCCAAATAAATATTGAAAGTTATAAGCACAGCAAGAAAAATCAATACTGTTTTCCATTGTCGGCGTTCTTTATTTTTTTTATTTTGTATGTAGATGGGATTTTGAATAATACAACCACAAGAAAGGCATTTAATGTACTCCTCATTTTTTAACCCTTCATCTATTGTTAGATTTATACCGCAATTGCTGCATTGCATTTGTTGTGGATAAGTATTTAGTTTTAATTGGTTATTTGGTATTGGGGCTTGTTTCGCCGAAGTGCATGAACGAAGCGCAGAAAGCTCCTTGCGGAAATCAAGATTAGTTTTATTGAAATTTCCTTGCAAGTTAAGCGGGGGATTATATATGCGAATCAATTCTTTTTCAACATTTGCATAATCATTATTTGCATAATAAAAAAGTAGCAGGTTGTCTTTCATCCATTCGGTCAGTGTACGCTCGTCAAATTCACCAAATGTAGTTTTTCCGTTTTGGGGAGAGTTTATGTCTCTTGGAATCAGTTTGAATCCCAATAAACATCCTAATGATTTGCGAATTGTGGAATTTCCGGCAGTGCCAGTGAAATGTTGTTTGTAGTCACGAATACGCAGACTTTTACTGCTTTTGCCTACATACACGACATTATATTTCTCTTTTTTGTAATCAAAAGAGGTTAGTATAGGAGTGGTGGAAATTTGCACTTTTATGGGCAATGAGGACGTACTACGTAATACTATGATATAATTACCGGGCTTATCAGGTAAGACTGAAGCTCTCATTTTTTGAGGGTCAAATAAAGAAAACTCATCTTGTAAAGTCATGTTGTTGGTTTCATATAGCTGCCTGAGACCCCACTAAGCATAGTTATACAATAAGAAGCGTGGGTCTGCATGCCACGTCTTAGATGAAGGTCGTAGGAAAATACCTTGAGTACAGATATGGATATAGCAGCCCACGCCTATAGCGTGAGAACCACTATGCTATCCTTGTACTCTTTGAAAATTTCCTACGTTTTCATCTACAAGATAAGCATAACGCTTCTAAAAATTCTAATATGTCTTGGAAAGAGCATACTCAATCCAATACAAAAATATGAAAAACAGCCGAATAAATGAAACCAAAGCCTCTCATTTTTTATTACGTTTTACAATCTCAATCCTCTTTTCGGTTTATTCTCTTCTTTTGAGGTGTTGCTTACACTCAGTTTTTCTTTGAGTTCCTGAAATTTCATTCTGAACCATTCAAGTATCGGCATTCTGTCAATACACAGCCTGAATTTCCCATTCTCCTGCGGGTTTCTCTCTACGGTTGCCGTTGAGTGCTCCGTCCTGAACCTCTCCTTGTGTTCTTTCGAATAGAGCCTGCCTTTAAACCCTACGGGTTGCAGGCTGACGATTCGCCTTGTCAGTTCCTCGGTGAACCCCACTTCCCGGCATTGCTCGGCTATGGGCAGCAGTTCCGTTACGATAGGGAAATAGGTATCTATCTGTTTCAGTCTATTGTCATACTCTGCGATTTTCTGCTGGTAACTTCGGTCTATCCTGATTATCTCGCTGTTGTGGCGGTTCTCCATGTTCTTCTGTTCCCTCTGTTCGGCTTGTACCTGCTTTTGCAGCTTCACAATGCCCTGCCTCAAACCTTCATTCTCCGTTTCCAGCCTCCTGACCTTGCTGCCTCCCAAAAGAGAACTCACCCCGTCCGCTATGGCTGTGGTGGCGTTTACCGCCGCATTCTTCATCTTCTGCGTGTTGATTTCTCCCTTGACCTTTTTCAGTTTCTTCTGCGCTTCCTCTTCCAGCCCCAGCAGGGTTTCTATGTTCTCCTGCAGACTGTCTTGTTGCTCTACCAGCTCCTTGTAGTATTGCATGGTGGAGATGTGTTTTGCCAGCGAACCGTCTATTCCTCTTTGCAAGCCATATTTGCCCATGGCTTGTGCGTAGGTGTCCTGATAGTGTTTCAGCTTGTGTCTTGCCATGACATCATCAGCACACAGCCGCACGTCCTGCGTGCTCTTCTTGCGGTATTTCTTTTTCCCGTTCTGTTCTTCTTTTTTGGCTTTCCTGCGCTCCCCGGTCACTATCGGTACGATAGTGGCGTGTATGTGCGGTGTCTTTTCGTCCATGTGCAGAACTGCCGACACGAGATTCCGCTCCCCGTATGTTTCCCGGAGCCATTGCAGGCTGTCGTTGCACCATCCGTCAAGCTGTCCGTCCGCTTCCATTTGCTTCATGTCCTTGTTGCTTCCAGTGAGCAGTACCCGAATTGCCTTCACCTGGTTGGTGCCCACCTTGCGTCTGATACCTGCTGTCTCTATCCGGTGCGCTATTGCCTGTGTGCGGTTCCTCACTCCTTCGGGGAATTGCACCAATTCCCTGTTCAGGTGCGTGCGCGTTCTGTCCGCGTTCTTGGGGTGGACGGTGCGCTCTATGTGTGCGGACATCCTGCTGTCCGTACCCTTTGCTTTTTCCAAATGCAAAACTGCATATCCCATAACTGTAATATATTTTCGGTTAATACTTCCCATGCCTTGTTCCCATGCCGCATGGCTCCGGGGTTTCAAAAGGGGCGGCGTCCCTTTTGCTCATTGGGGCTTTTTTAGCAATGCGTGCATTGCGTGAAGAAAAAGCCCTAATGAGCTATGGCTTTTTTAAAGCCTTCAGCCGGCTGTGCGGTTACATCCTGAAACCTCTGCCTTTCCTCTCCGGCTGTCTTGCCTGCCGTTGTTCTCTTTCCGGTTCCGGTTTCTCCTGCCGCCGTTCCGCTTGTCCTGACCGTTTACCACAAAGGAAGTCGTTCAGGTCGTTGTAGTTTCCGTATATGTGTGATGCGTCCCGGACACGCAGCCCGTATTCCTCCCGCAGTTCCTGAACGGCTTCCATTCCCGCCTTGTCGTTGTCAAGGAAGCAATGGATGCGTCCGTAACCGCCCAAAGGTCGGATTGCTTTGGATAGGTTGGAAGTCGAGTTCAGCACGATGTAGTCCTGCCCGTCAAGGTCGGGACACCTTTCCAGCCGCAGGGTGAGGAAGGAGAGGTAGTCCATGAAGCCCTCGAAGAGGCAGCAGGTCTCCCTCGTCTGTTCCTGCCGTATGTGGGTGATGTCCTTCGGTGCGATGCACCCTTTAAAAAACTTGTTGCGTATCTCGTAGCCTCCCGAACGGTTGGGGAAGCCGATGGCAAAGTATGGTTTACCGTCGGTCAGATAGCACACTTCCCTGCATTCTCTTTTCGCCAGCTCCGTATTTATCCCCCTCTGCCGCAGATAGGAATACAAGGCGGGGGAAGAGAGTGGCACCACCTCCAACTGTTGGAAGTTCGGTTTTGAGAGTGCCTGCTTGCCAAAAGAAAAGGAGACCGGATGCACACCGGGCGCCTGCTCCGCTATCCGTTCCAAAAGGTAGGGCAGGCTGTCGGATGCGTAGAGTTCCTGCGCCAGTGCGATGATGTTCCCGCCCCTGCCCGCGCCAAAATCGTACCATAGATTGCGTTCCGTGTTGACCTTGAAGGACGGTTCCCGTTCATTCCTGAATGGTGACTTGTACCATAGGCTGTCGCCCTGTTTCCTTACCGGGTCGTAGCCGAGACTGTGCAGATATTCCTCTATGCGTATCTGTTTCGCTTCATTCGTATTCATGTAGGTTTCTGTTTAAGTGGATATTGTTTTTTTCTTTTCGCCCGTACCTTTCCGTATATTACGGGCTGTATCCACTTTACTTTACTTCCGTATATATATGGTACGGGAATAAAGTAAAGTGCTTTTATCAGCAACCGGAACACTTCACTTTACTCTGACATATATATATGCCCTGACTAAAGTAAAGTGGTTTCCGGTCTGTGCCGCTAATAGTGGAAGTCGGGGTTGAAGGTGTATTTCCTGCCGTTCTCCTGCACTATCATCCGCTTGCTTTTGAGTACGGTGATGAGTTTTACCACCTTGTTGTCTCCAAGCGTGACACCGACAGAGGCGTATGCTTCCTGCAAGGCTTCCGCAAGTTCCTGATAGCCGTATTCGTCTTTCAGGGTGAACGCCGCTTCCAGTGCGATGCGGTGCTGCCGCTCGGTGATGTCCTTGTACGGGTCGAACTTCTCCCTATTCCCTTTTGTCTCATCCTTGTCCTTGAACTGGTAGTCTTCCAGCAGTTCGGGCAATGCTTCCTCATTGATGCGGAATGCGAACGGTTCGAAGTCCACCGCCCTGATATGTGCGGTTTTGACCGTACTTATGTCGGGATTCTTGCTGTCCTTCTCCACTTGCAGCACCGTTTCCGCCTTGTTGCTTAGCTCGGTTCCGATGTGCCCCCTTGCGTTCTCGTCCCCCTTGTTCTGGTGCAGTATGGTATGGATGTGGATGTTCCTTTCCCCCGTCCATGTCATCAGCAGGGAGATTACCTTCGTGGATTCGCCGGGGCTGTTGATGTCGTACACCATGTCCCGTATTCCGTCGATGATTACCAGCCCGACGTTTTCAGTCCGGTAGATTGCCTCCCTCACGATTGCTATGCGCTCTTCGGGCGTGTATTTCCGCAGGACGAGGAACTCGAGGTTCTCATGGTTGCTGCCTGTCGGCAGTCCCGCCATGCGCAGGCTGCGCCTTGCCACTTTCGCACAGTGGTAGGAGCTCTGTTCGGTGTCCACATAGAGTATTTTCCGCTTGTTTTCGGGCAGTTCCGCCGTATAGTTCAGTACCGTCCCGTTTTTCAGCGCAGCCGCCACGATTGCGGAGACGTTGAATGTTTTCTTGCTTTTGGCTTTTCCGATTGACGCGCTGAAGTTTCCCAGCGTGCCGATGACGGAGCCCTGCACTTTTAGGATTTCGGGTGCCTGCTCATAGTCTTCCGAAAGGTCAAGCCGCGAGGCATGCCATAGGATTATCGCCTCTTCGGGCGTGATGTTTCTTTCCTTGTTTTCCATATGGCACCTCCCTATCTGCGTCCCCCGCTTTTACGTCCTGCCAGTTCCAGTGCCATGTCCGCATCGACGATGATTTTGCGCCCTATCTGCGTAATGGCTCTGTCTATCCTCCCGCTTTTCTTGATGCGGTTTGCAGTGGGTATGCTGCACCCGAACAGCCGGGCTATGCCGCCTATCCCGTACACGTATTTCTTGTCCTTGTCGGCTGCTGGCTGGGCTGGCTTCGTTTCACTTCCCTGCAAGGCATGGCGATTCAGGAATATGAACTCTTCGCCCGTCATCTGCCATACGGGCTTTGATAAAAGGTCTCTAATTTCCATATCAGAATGAAATTAACGTTTGTACTGTAAGCCCTGCGCATGGGCTTTTTATTTCGTTCGAACAGTGCAAAGTTAGTTCCGGGTACGGGTGGTAAGGATGTGGATAGCGTGATTGGAGTATCACGCTATCTTATTAAGTATCAGTGAGTAATAAAAGGTAGTAGAAATTATTTTGAGTGGTAAAAGTGGTCGTGTCGTGGAATGTCGGGACATATCACCGGCTATCGGAATATTAACCGCATTTCCTTGGCAAATTCCTGATTGCTGTCACTGGCTAAATCTGTACGGGGAACGGGTGCCTTGTATTTGGATTTGTAATATTTTATGTCTATATCCAGCAATCTCATGATTTCATCCTTCCACTTCTCTCTGTCCTGATTGGAGAGGGTCTCACCCATGAGGAATATCAGGTAGCATACACGCGCCTTTTCTCCCGGTCTTATCTTCAGCCTGTTCCTGCATGGCTGCAAGTTCATTCCGGCGTAGAAATCGGCTTCGGGAACGGCTTCAAACTGTTTGTCGTTGCATTTCTCATAAATGGCTGACAGCAGTCGCATGGGGAAATAGGCGGGTGGGCTTGCCGGGGTGGTACCGGATGAGGGAATTTCCTTTTCTTCCCCCTCCTTTTTCTTTTGGTCGGTCAGGTATTTATCAAGGATTGCCAATAGTGAGCCTCCCAGCCTGCAAATGTCCCCGCAACGGTTTTGCAGGCATTGCAGGGCTTCCCGTCTTGCCTGCTCCTTCTGCCTGTACAGTTCATCCAGTTTGGCTTTCTCCTTGTCGTATTCCCGTTTGCACCGGTCGTACCTTCTTTCCAGCAGTTCCTCTTCCTGACGGTCGTGTTCCCTGAAACCTACTGCTTCCAAAGAGCCGTTAGCTGCCATGAGTTCCCGGTAATATCCGTTTGTGACTTTCATCTGTCTGTCGATGCTCCAGTCGAAGCGCTCTTCATGCTGTCGGCAGACATATCCGGTATCGAGGCAGTCAAAAAACTCCTTGCAGGCGCTGTAAGTCGAGATGTTGCTCTCAATCTCTCGTTTCAGGCTGTTCAGCAATATGGAGAAGTGCGCGGCGTCCGCTTCAAGCATGAGGCTGATAAGTGCGGTTTCAAAGGTCTGCGTGTCCCCGTACTCTCTGTAAAAATCAGAAATGAACTGTTGCTTCTCAAAAGAGAAACTGCCGCCGGACATTATTTCGGTGTATATCTTGTTGAGTTTCCCGTAGCGGGGTATCATTGATGTTATTCTTTCGTCCATAGTGTGATAGTTACAGTTGGTTGAATTTGCTCATTGCGTTCGCCTTCACGTCATCGGCTATGTCTATGTAGGGCTTCATCGCCTTGTAGTCGCTGTGCCCCGTCCATTTCATCACCACTTGTGCGGGGATGCCCAATGCCAAAGCGTTACAGATGAATGTCCGTCTTCCGGCATGGGTGCCCAACAGCGCGTATTTGGGTGTGATGGTGTCTATACGTTCGCTGCCCTTGTAGTAGGTCTCGCTTACCGGTTCGTTGATTTCCGCAAGTTCTCCCAGTTCTTTCAGGTAGTTGTTCATCTTTTGGTTGCTGATGACCGGGAGCGCCTTGTGTCCTTCAAACTCCACGTCCTTGTATTTGTCAAGTATCGCCCTGCTGTGGTTGTTCAGTTCGATGACAAGGCGGTCGGCAGTCTTTACGGTGGTGATTTCTATATACCCGTCCCGAATGTCGCTCCGTTTGAGGTTGTACACGTCCGAATAGCGCAGCCCGCTGAAACAGCAGAACAGAAAGACGTCCCTTACCCGTTCGAGATATTGCTTGGTCGGGGGTATTTTGTAGTCTTTCAGCTTGTTCAGTTCTTCCCATGCGAGAAATATCACCTTCTTTTGGACGCTTTTCAGCTTCGGGTTGAAGCTCTCGTAGGCGTTGTTCATGCAGTACCCTTTCTTAGTGCACCACCGTAGGAACCATTTCAGGTAGGCTATCTGCTTCATGGTGGACGTGTTGCGCAAGCCTTCCACGTCCTTGAGGAAATTCACATAGCTTGTCAGCTTGGGTTCGTCCAGTGCCTCGAAGGTCAGTTCCTTGTCGAACTTCTCAAGGTGTTTCCTCACTGCGGCGAACTTCTCATAAGTGGCGTCAGACCAGCCGTTCTGTGTCCCGCATTCCTTGATGAACTCCCCGAATACCTCCATAGGTGCGAACGTCAGGGGTTTCTGCTGTTCTTCCTCCCTCTTTTCGCTGTGCAGGCTGTTGAAAGCCTCCTTTACTTGTGCGGTGGTAGGCATGGTTCCCTGAACCTCAAACTCCTTGAAGATGTTCTGTATTTCCGTATAGTAGCGCAGCAGGTCGGTATTGATTTCGGATGCGCTCTGTTTCAGCTTGTTGGTGCAGCCCGGCTTTACACGTTGTTTGTCTGTGTCCCATTTGGCTGCGTCGATGCGGTAGCCCGTTATAAACTCGATGCGCTGGCTGGCAAATATCACACGCATACGGATAGGCACATTCTCCACGATTGGTACGCCGTTCTTCTTCCGGCTTTCCAAAGAAAAGATGATGTTTCTCTTGATATTCATATTCGGGTGTAATTAAATTAGCACCCAAATATACACCCAATTATTGAGATAGCAAAAGATTTTAGGTGATATTTTACGATATATACCAATCGTAATAAGCTGTTTATTAGTAGATAGTTACAAGTTTATGATATTTTGTAAAATTGTAGGTTAAAGTACCGTACGCACCGCGAAAGCAAATAGCAAATAAAGGCAAAGCTCTGAAATTCAAGGATTTCAGAGCTTTTTCTTTTTCTCCGTTTCGGCAAAAAATAGTAGTTTTAGGCAGTAAACAATAAAAATTATAAGCTATATGAAACAAAACATTTTTCTGTATTGCCTCGGTCTGTTCGTCCTTGCCTCTCAAAGGAGAAAATACGATGGTCTCCTCAGAGAAGAGCGCATTGTACAATGTTACCGGAACAACCATCATCATACGGGGTGACGGCAAACTGACAGCTAAGGGTGGGTATAACGTATTAAAAAAGGAAGATAAACAAAGAAAATGATAAGACGCATCCTGACATACTACGCCGAGCGGCTGGACGAATATCTCTCCCGGCTGCACCACCAGCCCGAAGGCTTGGCGGAAGTCGGATTCATCGGCAACAGTGCGGACGAAAGACTCTGCAAACTGATTGTCTCGCTGGTTAACATCGAACGCGAAACATCGGGAGGCATCTCATCCGGCATCAGCCGTGGCGGCACGGACTATGTGCAGACTTATCCGCTGCTGCTGAGCCTTGACCTGATGCTTGCAGCCGTTTATGATGACAGGCAGTACGCCCAATCGCTGTCCGTATTGAATGAAACACTGCTTTTTGCCCAGTCACATCCCTTCTTCGAGCTGGACGGACAGCGATATACAGTGGAACTCGTAATGCTGTCAGCCCAAGATACCAACAACATTTGGACCACACTGAGCGGACAATATTATCCATCGGTGATGTGCAAATTGCGCCGGCTTGTAGTGGATGCAAATGAAGCCTCCGGCAGTGGAGGCATTGCCCGGGAACCGTCAGTCAATATATTAAAAAAGGAGAAAACAGATGAGTCGATATATACCTATAGCCATCATACGCATCGAACACACTTACTACGATTCGTTTATGAACCGCAATGTGATTCTGGAGCCGACATCCGATACCCGAAAGCTGATGAGACAACGGGGAGTGATGTTCGTGCCCACCGGCACGAACGAATGGCAATGGGCGATGCCCGATGATGCGCCGGGCTTTATGGATGATGATGTGCTGGAGGTATCCATGAGAGTGAAAGATCCCTATTTCCTGCAACAGATAGAGAGCAAGGGGTATGAGCCGGGAAGCCTTTACCTTTTCAGCATAGAAAACGGTGTGGTGGAAGTGAATGCCGATTATGTCTGGAAAAAGGAAACGAAGGAACAAAGACTGAAAAACGAGTTCTGCCGCATGAAACTGGAACCGGTAAAGTCGGCACCGGAGAGACTGCAAAGACTCCATACGAAGATGGAACAACTGGAAAAGGAAGGCGACGGGAAAGAAACCGGGAAGCGGTTGGAAGCCGTAAAGCAAGAAATCAAGGAGCTGCAGGAAATCTGTTGCCCGAAGTTCACCCTCCGGTTTTCTTCACCTGCATATTATTGGGAATATCTGTGCATATTTAAGGATGAAAACGACATGCGCGGAGAAAAACTCAGCCTGCGAACCAGCGGTGACAAAGTGGCTTTCGGGCTGCCGGAAAAGTACGAGAAAAAAGAACTGGGTACCAATGTCTGGAGAATTGTTTCTACAGAGCGGATCATGCTGAAAAAGCAGTACCAAGTTCCAATCCTGCTTTACATCGGTACGCGGGTAGAAAGCCGGTTCATCTCACCCCCGCAACCGGGAAAGTTCCTGTCGGACTCTCCGCATACATTGAGAGAGATATGCTATATTAACGGACAATAATTGAGATTTAGACAACAATAAGTCCGGGAGTGCCCACGGTGCAGATTGGAGGGTAGGAATTTGATAACAAAAATAATATAAAAAAGACAAGGATATGAACAAGATTGTATCAAATATGATTTTTGGGGCGGCACTTGGTGCTTACCTCCTGTACGCAGGACGATGAACCGGGTGGCAACATCCTGCCTGAAGGCAAGTACCCCTTGCAGATAAGCGGCATCACCCTCGGCTCGGAAGTGAGCGAACAGCTGTTGGAGTGCCGATGCCCCGCAGACACGAGTGTCGGAAAGCAAGGATCGGAACAGCAGCGTATGGCAGGATGGTGACCGGATACGTGTCGGCATCAAGGGGTATGCGGATAATGACAGCCGGATATATGAAATTCAGGTTTCGGACAATAAGGAGATAACCGTATCCCCATCCACCGATGGTCCCATCTATTGGAAAGATAAACAGACAAGCAAGGTGCGTGCCCGGTATCCTGCCGATGGTAATGTGGATTTGAGCAAACAAACCAAAAGTAATGGCCTTGCCTACGCCCTCTATGCCGAAACTGAAAACGACGTGGATTACAACATGACTGACATTAACCTTCCTTTCAAGCGTTGATTGGGAATCTGGAACGTGCCCTCACAATCATATTTGTAATAATAGGCCAATACGAAGCGGTCGGTTTTATTATAGCGGCAAAGTCCATACTAAGATTCAAAGACACGGACACCGCAAAAACGGAGTATGTCCTTGCCGGGACATTCCTAAGTTTCGGCATAGCACTTCTCTGCGGACTGTTGGCGGCAAAATGAAATGGAAAACCTTAAAGAAAAATACGACACGCTTGTCAAGAAGTATGATACCTTGCTTGCCGAAAACGAAGAGTTGAAATCAATTCTTCTGCAACATGGTATTGCATATTCCGACAAGAAGATTTCAGATGAGACGTCTGTGTTCTCTTCCGTCATGTTCCCTCCTGTCAATTTCTCTCTACATGATAAAATTGAGTTGTTCCGTAATTTCTTTAGAGGGCGTGAGGATGCCTTTGCCCGAAGATGGTTCAGCAAGACAACCGAAAAGGGCGGTTATCAGCCGGTCTGTATCAACGAATGGCGCAGGGGTGTTTGTGACAAGAAAAAATACATATCCCTCCCATAGAATATCAGGACAGCATACGGACTGGTAGCAATCTACTGGCTGTATGCTGTTTTCTTTTTTTTATTGTACCGACTTTTCCGTAAGGTCAGTCGCTTGTTTTCGCTGCCATCGGCCTCCATTGTACAGACGTGAAAAGGAAAAGGTTTTCGGGCTGAAATCGCAGAGTTGCGGTAGAGGGAATTTGTCCCCAGTCGCATGGCTCTGCGTTTCATGTTTATATTTGTTGCTCTAAAATTCCTACAAAAGAAACTAAAATAAAAGCAAACCGTTATCCAACCAACTCAATTTCTATTTTCTATCTTTGCACTTTCTCAATAAATACAATCTAACAGTGAATACTAAAGGAACTGAAATCACGCAGCGTATCCGGCTGCTGTTATCCGAAATGAATCGTGGAGTCTATGAGAAAGAGACCGAGATAAGTTTGTCCTTACTGGCCGCTCTGGCAGGCGAGAGCATCCTGCTCCTGGGTCCTCCGGGAGTAGCTAAATCCATGGTGGCACGTCGGTTGAAAGAAGTTTTTGTCAATGCTGATGCTTTTGAATATCTGATGTCCCGCTTTTCTACTCCCGATGAAATATTTGGTCCGGTAAGTATCAGCCGCCTTAAAGAGTCCGATAAATACGAACGGGTGACGGAGGGATACTTGCCCACGGCAGATGTCGTTTTTCTGGATGAAATATGGAAAGCAGGACCGGCTATACAGAATACGTTACTGACGGTGATCAATGAGAAACTTTTCCGCAATGGGGATAAAGAATTGAAACTGCCTTTGAAACTGTTGGTGGCGGCAAGTAATGAACTGCCTGCCCAGGGAGAAGGCTTGGAGGCTTTGTGGGACCGTTTCCTGATTCGTGTCATCTGTACGTGTGTCAAAGAAGAAGAAGAGTTTTATAAGATGCTTTTGGATGATGACAATGAGCGGGAAAGAAGAAGTCTTGAAGGGCAGATTTCTGACGAGGAATATGCCGGATGGCAAAAAGAAATAGGCAAAGTCACGGTATCACCGGAAGTCTTGTCGTGCATCACGGCCATCCGTAAAGCCTTGACGAGTGTGGAGATGCAAGACACCGAAATACGTAGGAACATATATGTCAGTGACCGACGATGGAAGAATATTGTCCGGCTGTTGAAAGCTTCCGCTTTTATACATGGGCGTAAGGAAGTGTGTATCATAGATTTGCTTCCTATCTACCATTGTTTGTGGAGCGAGCCGGATGAATGTGCCGAAGTCCGTCAGATTGTTATCCGGGCCTTGTTCGTTCTTTATGTAAAAGAAATAGCTTCCATAACTACCTCTTTGAAATCCGATTTGAAGGTCAGCCGGGTATGGGAGGCGTTGGACAAGGCGCGATTGAACGGAGACCGCCGTGACGATGACCTTCTGATAACGGATCATTTTTATTATCAGGTGGAGAATCATGGTACAGGCAACACCTACATCTTCATTGTAGATTATAAGAATATGAAAGAATACCATCCCAAAGATACGCCTACCATAGGCGTGATGTACCTTGACCCCTTGAATCCGAAGCGGACGATTATCCGTGCCTTCTCCGACACCGGCCGGATGAAAGAGCAGAAAATGGAACGTGTCACGCTTTACCGGGACGACAGGCATCTTTATATAAACGGAGTACGTTTTCCGATGAGACGTCTGAAGAGGGGAGAGGAACAACAGCTATGCTTTGGAAATCTTTCTGTTACAGACAGGGACTATGAAACGGAATTGGAAACAGTTTCTGCCCGGATAGACAAGCTGGTGAAGGATCTGTCAGACAATATCTTTGTTTCTGAGGATGACAAGAAAAGTGTGAGTGAATATGCTGCTACCCTCCGCAAGGAGATAGCCTGGGCACGTGTTGATGTACGAAAGTTAAGATATGGCGATGAGTAGCGGCAGGTATGATTCGGGATTCTACGTGCAGGTGTTGGACAGGTATGTCGAAACCGGCGAATGTGCGGAAACGGATAGTGAACCGTTGTATGCCTATCTGCTTTCCGTGATGAACGAACCGATGGTCAGGCTCCAGGTATTGAATGATGAAATCTGTGCCCGGATCTTTTATGATACCATGGTCCAGTTTATTCAGTTGAATTTGGAAAAGGAAAAATATAATCTGCAGAAAAGCCAGTCGGAACGGAATGAGATGAGACTGGTGTTGGAATGGTCGGTACAGAAGCGTAAAGATGGTTGGCAGGCTTTGTTGCAGAAGATTGCCGACAAATATGCAGGTTATGGCTTTGAACAGCGTTTTTACCGGGGGCAGTTTGGCTGTGAAGGGAAGTATGCCGACGACGATGTCTGGGAAAAGATGGTGGATGATTGGGAAGAGGCTTTCCGCAGAAAACAGGAAGAGCAGAAAGAGAATGAAATAGAGTTGCGTAAAGATGCTTTGGAACGCAGACTTCAGGCTAATCTGAAAGAAATTCCGGAGTACCTCCGGCGGAATCATATAGAGAAGGATGAATTCATGCAGGCATGGGGGATGATGAGCGGGATGTGGAATACGATAGACTTTGAACGGATACGCAAGATTGTCCGTATCCAGAGAAATTATCCGGAGATTGTGAAAGTGGCGCATAAGATGGGGCGCATTGCCGATGACGAGGGAAAAGACCGGATACATGTCAAGGAGGGGGATACTTATCAATTGGAACATTCGTCCAGATGTGACATAATGGGGATTACCGTAGGAAATGATTTGAATGCATTGCTGCCTATGGAACTGGCGCACTGTGCCGATGATGATCTGGAAGATTTGTTTGTCTATAAGTATCTGACCCGTAAGCTTCAGACTTTCCGTTACAAATCAGAGATCCTGCACCCTGCCCGGTGTCTGGAAACCAAGCCTGCCCGGCGCAAAGGGCCGATGATTGTCTGTCTGGACACCTCCGGCAGCATGGCGGGAAAGCCGGAAAAGATAGCGCATTCCTTATTGATAAAACTCTTGGAGATTGCCGACAGGCAGCAGCGCAACTGTTTCCTCATAGCCTTTTCCGTCTCTGTCAATCCCATTGATATCAGAAAGGACCGCGCACGTTTGCTCGAGTTTTTCTCGAAGACGGCTTGCGGGGATACGGATGCTACCTGTATGCTGAAAACAACTCTCCGGCTGCTCCGGTCTTCCAAAGACTATATGAATGCCGATGTCCTGTGGATTAGTGACTTTAAGATACCGTTACTGTCTCCGGCCTTAACAGGTAAGATACAGGAATACCGGGAGGCAGATACACATTTCTACGGCTTGCAACTGGGCATGGCTGAGAATGAATGGACACCTTTCTTCGACCGTGTCTATAGGGTCGATTACACTCCCTCCCGGCATTATTGATGTTTCTTTAGAGTCGCTCTTGTTTCAAGTCTTCTACAAACCGGTCTATTTCCTGTAACTTTTTAGGAATATCTATACCTTGCGGGCAGTGTGGAGTGCATTGGTTGCACCCTGTGCAATGGCTTGCCTGGCGTAGCCGGGGTACACTGCGGTCATAGCCGATGAGGAATGCACGCCGTGCTTCCCGGTAGTTTTCGTCCTGGCTGCTTTGGGGGACATTGCCTTCGTTGATGCAACGGTTGTAGTGCAGCAGAATGGCGGGAATATCCAGCCCATAAGGACAAGGCATACAATATTTGCAGTCGTTACACGGAACAGTGGGGTATCTGAGCATCTTTTGTGCGGTATCTTCCAGTAAGGCAAGTTCTTCTTCCGTACAGGGTTCGAGCGGAGAAAAAGTGCGGAGATTATCTTGCAGATGCTCCATGTACGTCATTCCGCTCAGTACTGTCAGTACATTGGGGAATGTCCCGGCAAAGCGGAAAGCCCAGGACGCCACACTGTCTTGCGGACGGCGCTGCTTCAGGCGCGCCATCAGATGGTCATTCAGTTTGGAGAGCCGTCCGCCAAGCAACGGCTCCATGATGACGGCGGGGATGCCGCGTTTTACCAGTTCGCCGTACAGGTATTCGGCATCCGTGTTGCGGGTATTTACTTCCTTGGCATGCTTCCAATCCACGTAATTGAGTTGGATTTGCACAAAATCCCATTTCAGTTCGTCGTGCCGGGAGAGTAGGTAATCAAAAACTTCGATGTCACCGTGGTATGAGAAACCAAGGTTGCGGATGCGCCCGGCTTCGCGTTCTTTCAGAAGAAAATCCAGCATGCCGTTGTCCAGATAGCGGCTGTGGAGGGCTTCCATGCCGCCCATGCCGATACCGTGTAGTAGCAGGTAGTCCAGATAATCTACCTGTAGGTCACGGAAAGAACGGTGATACATGGCAAGCGATTCTTCCTGGCTATGGGTACTGGGGCTGAAATTGGACAATTTGGTTGCCAGAAAGAATTTTTCACGCGGGTGGCGTTTCAGTGCAATTCCTGTGGCACGTTCCGACAGACCTTGTACGTATGCCGGGGAAGTATCAAAATAGTTCACTCCGTGTGCAATGGCATAGTCTATCAGTTCGTTTACTGCTTCTTGGTCTATCTCGTCTCCGCTACCGTCGGATTTGGTGCGGGTGGGCCAGCGCATACATCCGTATCCCAGCAGGGAGACTTTGTCACCCGTCGTAGGATTGGTGCGATATACCATCTTGTCAGTAGGTATTTCACCGAGTGCAGCCGCTTCACTGCCGGAGTTCGGTTTCCTGTTGGAACAGCCATATAATGCAGCGGCAGAAGCAAACGTACCGGCACCGGCAATTTTTAAGAAATCCCGGCGGTTTATCTTATCCTTATGATTCTTTTCCATGGTTATCTTATCTACTTTTATGATGCTGTTTTGGGATATGTCATACTGTCCTGTGCATCTTGTGTCCTTCCACATAAATTGCACTGAATGGTCTTGACGGGCAAAGATTTTCGCATGCTCCGCAACCTATGCAGCGTTCGGTATTCACTACGGGAATCTTGATGGACTGCTCGTTCTTCGGATCGGAAGGTACCATTTGTATGGCACCGGCGGGACAATGCCGTGCGCAGTTTCCACAATCCACATGATCGGTCACACAGATGCAGTTCTCTTTAATCCAGACCGCATGCCCTATCTGGATAGCCGATTTGTCTGCTTTCGTGATAGGATGTATGGCGCCTGCCGGACAAACTTCTGAACATTTGGTACATTCGGGGCGGCAATATTCACGTTCATAGGACATTTCAGGTTGCATGAGTTTCATCAGATTCCCCGAAGGGCGAAGCACTTGGTTGGGGCATACCGATACACAAAGCTGGCATGCCGTACAGTGCTGTGCGAAATTGCGTGCGCTTAATGAGCCCGGAGGAGTGATCTGTACGGCACGTTCGGGAATTTTTTTTTCCTCGATAACGGCGAGTCCTCCGTCCACCTTCTTTTCCTGTGCCTTTACGGCTGCCGTGGCTGCCAGCAGGGCTGTGGTGGAAAGGAAAGCGCGGCGGGTATCATTGATTTGCTCTGCAGTGACGGATGTACCTTTTGCAGTAGTTGGTTCCGGATTCGGTCTGCGCCGTGTATAAGTGATGGCACCCTGTCTGCATTTATTGATACAATCCATGCAGGCCACGCAACGGCTATAGTCTATTTCGTGTGCTTTGGAGTCGATGCATGAAGCTTTGCAGTTGCGGGCACAAAGTCCGCAACCGTTGCACTTCGCAGTGTCTATCACTGGTTTGAAGAGGGAATATTTGGACAGAAAACCAAGGACGGTACCCACCGGACAGATGGTGTTACAATAGGTACGTCCTCCACGTGCGGCAAGTATTATGAGGATAACAGCTGTCATCCCGGCAATGGCGAGAGTAGGAAGACTCTTTATCCATATCTCTGTTTCATAGAATGCATAACTGCCGGCGCGTTCCGCCAGATAGGCCAGACCATTGTTTGCCCATTGGTAAACCGGTGCGAAAAATCCTGAAGCTATACGTCCGTATGCGCTGTAAGGCGCCAGCAAGGCAACAAAAGAACCTAATCCGCCGATGATGGCAAGCAGGAATATGCCAAGCATACAGTAACGCAACCATGTCAGTGCAGGTGAGTAGCGGAAACGGTTCTTCTTCCGTTTCCCCGACAGCCAGGAAATAATGTCTTGAAATACACCGAGCGGGCAAATTACGGAACAATAGACGCGTCCGCATACCAAGGTCAAGATTACCAGCAAGAGGATGATACTTATATTTAGTCCCAGCACAGCCGGCAGGAATTGTATCTTTGCCATCCAGCCGAACCAAGTATGCAATGCTCCCGTAAAATCCAAGAACAGCAACGTGATGAGTACAAAGAAAACGATGGCCAATGTCAGTCTGATAGTACGTAGCATAATAAGTACAGTTTGAGTTTTATGTCCTATATTCCCTTACCCATTTCGTATGCCTCTTTCATGGCAGGTTTGTCGTTGATTTCGCCTGCTTTCCATGCACCTACGCCATAGATAACGCCGCATTCTTTGGGGGCTTCCAAGCAATCGAGGAACCCGCGGAAACCATCGATGGTACGTTCCATCATGGGGACACTCTCTTCGGCAGCCGCAACGATGAAATAAAACTCTTTGTTCTTTATTTCAAGATAACGGGCACAGCAACGGTCAATCAGTGTTTTCATTTGGGCACTCATGGTGTAGAAATATACGGGGGTTGCCATGACAATGACATCTGAGGCAATCATCTTTTCCACTACTTCGTTGGCGTCATCCTTCTGTGGGCAAGGTTTATTGTACATACTGCAAACGCTACATCCGGTGCAGTAATTGATGTGCTTGTCTTTCAGGAATATCTTTTCAACCTGATTTCCAGCTTCTTGTGCACCGTGCATAAATTCATCGCACAGAGTGTCGGAGTTTCCGTTCCGGCGGGGACTGGAGGAGAGAATCAATACTTTTTTAGCCATAATACGTCTTTATTTGTTAGGTTTCTTACTGAATTTTGTTGTGTTATCGGCACTAGCCGTTTTCCTGTTGCAAAAATACAGAGTTTGAATCTGAGTTCTTGTATATGAATTACAGATATTTTTACCAATTTTACAGATAAGTTGTTTCAGTATGGTGAGGTTATCACGCCAAGATTTTCTTATCCGGATAGGTATGGCTAAGGTCTTTGATAATGATGCTCATCTGGAATGTTTGTCTTTACTTGGATATTCTCATCGGTGACACTTATTAAGTTAGCGGGTGCAAAGACAGCATTCCTTTTTTATTCCATGGCAGATGCATTGAAAGAAAGTGGTAGCAATGCTCCCACATTTTTTAATTCATAGATACCCTTTTGGCCGAATAATAAGATGCGCATAGGATGTTTGAAACGGTTCTCTGTTTCCATCATAACCTGGCGGCAGGCACCGCAAGGAGGAATGGGATCTTCTAGGTATTCTCCCCGTTCGTTACGGGCGGCTATGGCAAGTGTATCTACAGCCTGGTCGGGATAGCGGGAATTGGCATAGAACAGGGTAGTGCGTTCTGCGCAAAGTCCGGACGGGTATGCGGCATTTTCCTGGTTGCTTCCAGTGACAATGGTCTTGTCTGCTAGGCGGGCGGCTGCACCTACCGAAAAGTGGGAGTAGGGGGCATAGCTCCGTTGGGTTGCTTCGCAGGCGGCATTCACCAGCTCTCGATCTTCACGGTTCAGTTCTTCATACTCGTATATCTTGAGGGTAATCCGGATGTTCAGCTCTTTCATGGGGTAAAGAATTATATGATGATTAATGTCACAAAGATAGAAAAGATTATGTAAAGTTGGAAGGTAAAGGCATAAAAAAGGAGTTAATCGTTTATTCTGGCTCTTTTTTGTTTCTCCATTTTTGGACTTTTAATGGTTTATAATTATTTGATTATCAGATATGGAAAAAGGGCTACACCATTTGCCCCGGATGGCTACACCCTTTTATGCTTAGGGCTACACCATCCGGGCGGAAGGGTGTAGCCCTTTCGTCCGTTTGCTGACGGTGGCAAAATCAGTACCTTTCCGTGTCTCTGCCTATCCCGCCAGCAGCTTTTCCCTTACTATGGAGGTGTGCGCTACCGTCTTTATTTTTCTTCTGCTCTGTTTATCAGATTGATAGGACTTTCTTCTCAGTTGGATCTTGTTGACTTTTGTCTTTTTCTAATGGACTCCATTGTCTAAATAGTTTATGAATTTAATAAATATTTATTGGTTAAAAGATTTAAATATTATAAAAATGGAGTGGAAAACAGAAATTGTTAGAGGATAAAAAGAGAAATAGTTTTGTAAGTGGCTGTAGGGTAATGGATTATAACGTTTTTTAAACGTACGTTTAATGGACGCAAAGATAAAGGCGTTTTTTGTATTGACAAAATATTTGATGATAAATATTTCAAAGCATATCCAGATTTACCTATATTATTTTGATTCACAACAAAATAGCATACACCTATAATCAGTTAATAAGTTTTTATTTTTAGCCTCATAGGGCAATCTTCCAATGCCATAAAATAGGCGTCCATTAAACGTACGTCTATTGAACGCTTTTATTTATCTAATCTTCTTGTTCATAGTACGTTATACATGCTCAAATGATACAATCGGTTTGAAAGGGAGAAATGTCTCGTTCAAACCGCGAAGCGCACCCGGAACTAAAGTAATATCCTTGATTTTATTCATAACAAGTGATTGATACACAGAAATATTGGTTTGCAGCCCGTACCCGTGACAAGCAAGAATTTGCAATCCGAAATTCTCTTGAAAAGCTAAAAGTGGAAGAAAATCTGGATATTGACTGCTATCTTCCTACCCGGAGCGTAATAACCCAGTTGAAGTATCGCCGGAAGCGGAGTGAAGTGCCTGTCATTCGCAACTTGATTTTTGTCCGTGCCACGAAACAGACAGCCTGTGACCTTTCCAATGTCTATGGTGTGCAGCTTTTCTACATGAAAGACCTTTTTTCCCATTCCATGCTTGTTGTCCCCAATAAGCAGATGGAGGATTTCATGTTTGTCATGGACTTGAATCCTGACGGGGTGAGTTTCGACAACGAGCCTCTTGTTGTCGGTCATAAGGTCAAGGTTGTTAAAGGTGATTTCTGTGGAATTGAGGGTGAAGTTGCTACAGAAGCCAACAAAACTTATGTGGTCATTCGTATTAAAGGCATTTTGTCCGCCAGTGTCAAAGTGCCCAAATCCTATCTGAAGATAATTAAATAGTATCTGTCACTTTAATACCAGTGAATTAAGCAGGTTAATTTTATCCATAATACTCTGTTATCCTGAGCTTGTTGCAGGATCTTCTTCCTTTCTGTAATTTAAAAAACTTAATATACAATGAATTCCTTATTATTACGTGCTTTGGAACTTCAAGAAGCAGCTCATAAGCTTATGCATCTTGGTACAGACGGTACCCCCATTTACTCAGATGATTTTAGCCGACTGAACAAGGAACTGCTTCTGAAATCCGATTCTCTCTATTCTTTCAAAGGTTCTGATATCGATGAAGAAGCCCATCTTTGTCTTGCCCTTTTGATGGGTTATAACGCCACTATTTATGATAATGGGGACAAGGAGCAAAAGAAACAAGCAGTTATAGAACGTATTTGTGAGGTATTGGAACAACTTCCGGCTTCTCTTCTTAAAGTCCGTCTGTTGACTTATTGTTATGGGGAGGTTTATGAAGAATCCATGCTTCAGGAAGCGCATTCTATTATTGATAGTTGGGATAAGAATACACTGACTTTCGATCAGATGGAGATTATTGGAGAACTGAAGAATATAGAAGAGAATCCTTATCCGTTTGAGGAAGTTTAGTAATATATATCATTACGTAGAGTTTTAATATTTACAATTATAATCAATGAAAAATTTTGTATTAATCGGAGCAGCGGGTTACATTGCTCCCCGTCATTTGCGTGCCATTAAGGACACCGGAAACCGCTTGGTTGCGGCTTATGACACATTTGACAGTGTCGGTATTATGGATAGCTTTTTTCCGGAAGCTTCTTTTTTTGTAGAACATGAATTATTTGATCGTCATTGTACAAAATTGAAAGGTACTGACAAACAAGTTGATTATGTATCTATTTGTACCCCTAATTATCTTCATGATGCACACATGCGCTATGGGTTACGTTTGGGGGCTGATGTGATTTGTGAAAAGCCTTTGGTCTTGAATCCTTGGAATGTGGATGCCTTGGAAGAAGTGGAGAAAGAAACCGGACACCATATTTATACAATACTTCAACTTCGTCTGCACCAGTCTATTATTGATTTGAAGAAGAAGATAGAGAATGGCCCTAAGGACAAAATTTATGATGTGGACTTGACGTATATAACTTCACGTGGTAACTGGTACTATACAAGCTGGAAAGGAGATGTACATAAGAGTGGGGGAATCGCGACCAATATCGGCGTGCATTTTTATGATATGCTTTCATGGGTATTTGGTCCTGTAAATAAGAATATAGTACATGTATATACACACGACCGTGCAGCAGGCTATCTGGAGTTGGAAAGAGCGCGTGTCCGTTATTTTTTGAGCATTAACTCTGATAATCTTCCTGAAAATGCAGTACAAGGAGAGAAGCTTACTTATCGCACAATCAATATTGATGGTGAAGAATTTGAATTCAGCAAAGGTTTTACGGAATTGCACACTGAAAGCTATAAGGATATTCTTGCCGGTAAAGGTTTTGGTATTGAGGATGCGCGTAATGCAATCAATATCGTGTATGATATTCGTCATGCAGACCCCATCGGTTTGAAAGGTGACTACCATCCTTTGGCAAAACTGCCTTTAGCAAAACATCCATTTGGGTGGTAAATGATTCTTGCTGTAGAATTAAATGATTATGGATATGAAACTTCAAATGGTTGACCTTCATGGCCAATATTTAAAGATAAAAGAAGAAGTGGATGCAGGTATTCGGCAAGTCATTGAAGCTTCTGCTTTTATCAATGGTCCTCAAGTGAAGGAGTTTGCTTCCAATCTGGCAACATACTCTGGCTGTAAACATGTAATAACTTGCGGCAATGGTACGGATGCTCTTCAAATAGCATTGATGGCTTTAGGTTTAAAGCCGGGTGATGAGGTTATAGTACCTGCATTCACGTATGTTGCCTCTGCGGAGGTGATTGGGCTTTTGGGCTTGACTCCTGTTATGGTGGATGTGGATTATGCTACTTTTAATGTAACTGTTGCCAATTTGGAAAAGGCGGTCAGTCCAAAAACAAAGGCTGTTATTCCGGTGCATCTTTTTGGCCAGTCTTGCGATATGGAGCCTATCATGCAATTTGCAGAAAAACACCACTTGTATGTTGTGGAAGACAATGCACAAGCTATTGGTGCCGTATATACTTTTTCTGATGGAACCAAGAAGCATACCGGTACTATCGGTCATGTAGGATGTACTTCTTTCTTTCCTTCAAAGAACTTAGGCTGCTACGGTGACGGGGGAGCCATATTTACCAATGATGATGCATTGGCCGAACAACTTCGTATGATAGCCAATCATGGCCAGCGGATAAAATATCATCATGCGGTTATCGGATGCAATTCACGTCTGGATACTGTTCAGGCAGCTGTCTTGAATGCTAAATTGGAACATCTGGATGAGTATTGCCATGCCCGTTATGAAGCGGCCCGGTATTACACTTCTCATTTGAAGGATGTGCAAGGTATTATCACACCGGATGAATTGCCTCAGAGCACTCATGTCTATCATCAATATACTTTAAAAGTATTGAATGGCAAGCGTGACGCTTTGAAGCAACATTTGGCAGATTCCGGCATTCCCAGTATGATTTATTATCCGTTGCCTTTACAGCAGCAGGAAGCTTTTCAGGGAATAACACGCGCTGCGGAGTCTTTGGATAATGCCGAAAAGTTGGCATATTCAGTTCTTTCCCTTCCTGTTCATACCGAACTGACTGCTGAGCAGCAGGATTTGGTCATTAATAGCATAAAAGATTTCTTTAAATAAATATCTATGCAAGATTTTTTTGCTCATGAAACAGCAACCATTGATGATGGTTGCCGGATTGGTGCGGGTACAAAGATATGGCACTATAGTCATATCATGTCCGGATGTGTGCTTGGAGAAAGATGCAATATCGGCCAGAATGTGGTAATTTCTCCGGATGTGGTATTGGGAAATAATGTAAAGGTTCAAAATAACGTGTCGGTATATACCGGTGTAACGTGTGAAGATGATGTTTTCTTAGGCCCTTCTTGTGTCTTTACCAATGTTACCAATCCTCGCAGTGCTATCAATCGTAAGTCCGAGTATGCCAAAACCCATGTTGGCAAAGGTGCCACTATTGGTGCCAATGCTACCATAGTTTGTGGACACGATATTGGCAGATATGCATTTATCGGTGCCGGTGCGGTAGTTACTAAAACTGTTCCTGCTTATGCTTTATTGGTTGGAAATCCTGCACGTCAGATTGGTTGGATGAGTGAATACGGGCATAGGCTGGACTTTGATAAAGAGGGGGTTGCAGTCTGTCCGGAGAGTAAGGAACGTTATCAGTTGAAAGAAAGTAAATTGGTTAAACTTTAATTTCTAATTCTTTAATTTTAATTCTATTCTGAAAGTTATGTATAATAAGTTAGTAAATAAAGAGGCTAAACTGGCATTGGTCGGTTTAGGTTATGTCGGTTTGCCCATCGCTCTGGAATTTGCAAAGAAGATTTCGGTAATTGGTTTTGATATCAATGAGTCACGTTTGGCAAAGATGCGCGAGGGGATTGATCCTTGTGGGGAACTGGATGGTTCAGCCTTTGAAAATGTGGATATAGAGTTCACGTCTTCTATCGAAAAGCTGAAAGAAGCTTCTTTTTTCATAGTAGCGGTTCCTACTCCTATTGATAAATACAATAAACCAGATTTGACTCCGTTGTTAGGTGCTTCCCGTTCAGTGGCTAAGGCGTTGAAGCCGGGTGATTATGTTGTCTATGAATCTACAGTCTATCCAGGATGTACGGAAGACGATTGCCTCCCTATTTTGGAGGAGGTAAGTGGCTTAAAAGCCGGTATAGACTTTAAATACGGTTATTCTCCGGAGCGTATCAATCCGGGAGAAAAGGTGCATACATTACCCAATACAATCAAGATCGTTTCCGGTTGTGATCCTGAAGCTTTGGATGTTGTTGCTAAAGTATATGAACTTGTTGTAAAGCCGGGTGTTCATCGTGCGCCGAATGTAAAAGTCGCTGAAGCAGCGAAGATTATTGAGAATACCCAGCGTGATGTCAATATTGCTTTGATGAATGAGCTTTCCATTATTTTCAGTCGTATAGGTATCAATACGTACGATGTGTTGGAAGCTGCCGGAACTAAATGGAATTTCTTGAAGTTCTATCCGGGTCTGGTTGGAGGACACTGTATCGGTGTTGACCCTTATTATTTGGTTCAGAAAGCCAGCGAGTTGAAATATCATTGCCAGATTATCAGTGCAGGTCGTTATATTAACGATAGTATGGGCGGATATATTGCTAAGAAACTTGTAAAGCGTTTGATATCATTGGGCAAAGGCGTGCTTGGTGCCCGTGTTCTTGTGATGGGGGTTACATTTAAAGAGAATGTAGCAGATATCCGTAATTCAAAAGTTGTTGATATTATTAATGAACTGAAGGACTTTGGTTGCGATGTAGATGTGGTTGACCCGTATGCGGATAGCGACGAAGTGCAAAAAGAATACGGTTTCCACTTGGTGGAAAAGCCGCGAGATAATTATGATGCTGTGGTTGTGGCTGTGGCCCATGATGAATACAAAAACTTGGATGATAAATACTTCAAAGGTATGACGTATGATCATGCGGTGCTTGTAGATATCAAAGGAATGTATAGAGATAAAATTCATAGTTTGAAATATTGGAGTCTATAAAAAAGAATTTATGATAACAAATAAGAAAATTTTTATTACAGGTGGTGCTGGTTTTATAGCAAACCGTTTAATTTCATTACTGGTTGACAATAATAAAATTGTTGTATATGATAATTTTCATAGAGATACTTTAAGCTATACTGAATATGCTAATCATCCTAATCTATCGGTAGTAAAAGGAGATGTGTTGGATTATGCGTTATTGGAAAAAAGTATGGCAGGAGCAAATATTGTAGTGCATGCGGCTGCTATTGCTGGGATAGATACTGTCATAAAGAGTCCGACAAATACAATGCGTGTTAATATGATTGGTACAGCTAATGTTTTGGAAGCTGCCAGAGTAAATAATGTATCCGATCGGGTAATTGACTTTTCAACTTCGGAAGTTTTTGGGAGCCATGCTTTTAAATCAACGGAGGACACAGAAACTGTAGCAGGTAGTGCGGGGGAAGCTCGTTGGACTTACGCTGTAAGTAAATTAGCTGGTGAACATTTAGCAATGGCTTATTATAAAGAGTTTAATTTGCCGGTATGTTCTGTACGTCCTTTTAATGTATATGGTCCAGGACAAACAGGAGAAGGAGCTATTCAGATTTTTATTAAGAGGGCGTTGAAAAATGAAGATATCTATATTTATGGAGATGGAAACCAAATTCGTGCTTGGTGTTTCGTTGATGATTTTGTTGCCTGTCTTCAGAAATGTATTGAAGATTCCAAAGCCATAGGAGAATCTTTTAATATTGGAAATTCAAGAGCAGTGCTGACAACTTATGGGTTAGCTCAAACAGTATGTAGAGTACTTGGCTCTTCAAGTAAAATAATCTTTAAACCGGCATTGTCAGCCGATATTGAATTAAGAATACCTTCTGTTGAGAAAGCTTTTGAAAAATTGGGATTTAAAGCTCAGGTTAATGTTGAGGAAGGTATTCTAAAAACAGCAGAATGGATAAAAAATAATTTGTAATGATAAAGCTATCTAAACCCTATATTACCGATCAATGCATTAGTAACGTTGTTGAAGTATTACGCTCAGGCAATTTAGTACAAGGGCAATTTGTAAACCAACTTGAGAATGATGTAAAATCATATTTAGGAGTGAAACACGCTTTTGCAGTTTCGAGTGGCACGGCCGCTTTACATTTAGCGTTGATAGCATTGGGTATTGGCCCGGGAGATGAAGTCATTGTCCCGGCTTTTACATTTCCTGCTACGGCTAATGTTGTGGAGTTAGTAGGTGCTACAACAGTTTTAGTTGACATCAATTTAGATGATTTTTGTATTGATACATCTAAGATAGAGCAGGCTATTACCCCTAAAACAAAGGCAATAATGCCTGTTCATGAGTTTGGGCAGGCTGCTAAAATGGATGATATCATTCAGTTGGCTCAGAAGTACAATTTGAATATCGTAGAAGATGCAGCGTGTGCTTTAGGAGCAGAATTTGGTTCAAAAAAAGTGGGTACTTTTGGAGAGTTAGGGTGCTTTAGTTTGCATCCAAGAAAAGCAATTACGTCAGGTGAAGGTGGAATATTAGTTACTAATAAAGATGACATTGCTGAAAAAGTTGCTATGTATAGGAATCATGGTATTGTATATAAGGATTCAAAATTAGACTTTGAAGTAGCTGGTCTTAATTATAGATTGACTGACTTTCAGGCGGCATTGTGCATTCCACAATTAGAAATGCTTACTGAATTAATTGAATGTCGGATAAAGCAGGCTAATTTTTATAATGATTTTTTAGGGTGTACTTCTAATATAAAAACGCCGGTTGTTTTTGATAATCGCAAGATGGTTTTTCAAACTTATCACATATTATTGTCTGATGATATAAATCGAGATTTGTTGATAGCTACTTTAAAAGAACATGAAATAGAAGTTAATTTTGGTGCGCAGGCTTTAAATGCTTTAAAGTATTATTCAAATAAATATAGTTATAAATATTCGGATTGTCCTAATGCATTTAGAGCTAGAGTACAAGGATTGGCATTACCTTTGGGAATGCATTTAAATGATGCAGATATCAAGTATATTTCAAGTACAATAAAAAAGGTGTTATGCAAATATTAGTAACAGGAGCTGGTGGATTAATAGGTGCTGAAATTGTAAATTTACTAAAAAAAAACGGTTATAAAATTACAGCTCTTGTTCGAAAAATGGGAGCGATAGATGCTGATTGTACTTACATTTTAGGTGATTTGCTGAAACAAACATTGGATGAACTATTAGGGGATTTTGCTCCGGATGTTATCGTTCATTGTGCTGCTGAGATTCCAGCTTCAGGGAAGAGCGATTCTGAAGTTGGAGTTCATAATAGATTGATAGATGATAATGTACTTAATTGGGCTTTAAAGAAGAAAATTCGGGTCATATATATATCTAGTATTAGTGTTTATGGATATATAACAGGGCAAACTTGTCATGAAGAAGATGTATCTTCTGTTTTAACAGATTATGCCAGAAATAAAATAGCAACAGAAAAAGCTGTTTTATCACGGGACGATGTCAATGTATGTTTGAGGATTTCTTCTCCATATGGAAGATTGCAAAAGCACAATACTGTGATGAAGATATTTGTTCGGAATGCAATAACCGGCAATAATCTTTTGGTTTATGGAGAAGGAAACCGTATGCAAGACTTTATTCATGTATATGATATTGCTCGGGCAGTCAAACTTGCTATAGAAAAACAAGTTAGTGGAGTTTATAATATTGTTTCAGGGGCTCCTATATCTATGATTGATTTAGCTCATAAAGTCACTCTTTTATTGAATCAATCTATTGATATAAAATATTCCTCTCTGCAGGATTTGCAAGAGGATTATAGAGGATTTTTCTCTAATGAGAAAGCAAGGCTTGCTTTAGGATGGTCTCCTGTAGTAACTTTGGATGAAGGTATTTTTGATTTAGCTAAAGGAATAAATGAAGATAGTAGTAATATCTGATATACATTCAAATATTGATTATTTAAGGAAATGTATGTTTTTCATCCAAAAGGAAAGACCAGATAAGATAATCTGTCTAGGTGATATTGTAGGCTATTTTGATCAACCCAAACAGGTGTTTGATTTTTTAATGAATAAACATGTTCACTGCTTATGTGGCAATCATGAAGCAATGCTGTTGGACAGATTGCTAATAGATGAAAAAAAGGAAGAGATATATCAGATAAAAAAACAACGTAACTTGTTTACATCAGATGAGATATCGATAATTTCTACATGGCTACCATTTTACACACTTTTTACTGATAATATTAAGATTCTATGTGTTCATGGAACTCCATGGAATCCTCTTTTAGGATACGGTTATAAGGATAGCCAATCAATTCTAAATTATGTTTCTCATGATTTCGATTATGTTTTTATGGGACATACCCATCATCCATATATAATGCAACAATCTTGTGGAACACTTGTAAATGTGGGGTCATGTGGGTTACCAAGGGATATCGGCAATATGCCTAGCTATTCTTTGTTGAACACCCAAACAAAAGAATGCTATATTAAACGTGTTTGTATAGATATAGACGAATGTTGTTTTGATAAAACAAGGATACATTCGTCGGTTATTGAATGCTTAAAAAGAAAATAAAATGAATGATGTTAGAATATTTGTAACAGGTGTTGGAGGTGGCGGAGGTGGAGAGCAGATTTTAAAAGCTCTACGCTTATCATTGTTGAATTATTACATTGTAGGAGGAGATATTACTCCCTATTCAAAAGGATTGTATATGGTTGATAAAGCATATATATTACCTCCTGCCTTATCTTCTGATTATCTGGATGTTTTGTTAAATATATGTACAAAAGAGAATATACAAGCTCTTTTTACAGGTAGTGAACCGGAGTTGAAAATAGTAAGCAAAAATCGATGTCTATTTGAAAATATTGGAGTTAAACTATTTATAAATCCGGAATCTGTCATTGATATATGTTTGGATAAGTTTCAGACTATGAATTGGTTTAAGGATAATGGCTTTTCTTTTCCTAAAACCATAACGGTAAACTGTTTTGATGATTTGGAGTTGGTGGATTTCTTTCCGGTAGTGTTGAAACCATCTGTCGGTGGTGGTGGCTCTACTAATACTTTTATTGCTCAGGATAGAAAAGAATTAGATTTATTTGCATCTTATTTATTGCATATTTACTCTCAATTTATTATTCAAGAATATGTAGGTAATGCAAATGGAGAATATACTGTGGGGGTCTTAAGCGATATGGAGGGTAATTTGATAAATTCTATTGCTGTGAAAAAGAATATTCTTGGAGGTTTAAGCAATCGGTTGAAAGTCAAAAGTAAATTTAATGATGAGCTTTTGGTAATTAGTAATGGTATATCTCAAGGGGAAATTGGCAAATTCCCTATTGTCACACAACAGTGTGAACTTGTGGCTCAAAAATTAGGGAGTACTAGTGCAATTAATATACAATGTCGTTTGGTTGATGATAAATGTTATATTTTTGAAATTAATCCAAGATTTTCAGGGACAACCTCCTTGCGTGCAATGGTTGGCTATAATGAGCCGGATGTATTGATACGTAAATATATTTTAGGAGAACATATTACTCCTAATTTCCCATATAAAGAAGGGTATATTTCTCGTGGTTTAGATGAGTTGTTTATTACCCCCTCTATGGCAGATAAGGTTAACCGTATGTGAATAAAATGGGAAAGAAGATTATAATAGGAATAACTGAAATAGCCAACTTTATTAATGATTATGCAATTGCATTAAGAACTGCGGGCTATGAAGTTGGTACTATTGTTTGTGGCTCAAATAAATATTATATTGGCAATCAATATTCTTATAAAATACAGGAGGACATACCTAAGTGGATTTCTCGTATCAAATATGTGAGAGGAGCCGTAAAAAAAATATGGTATTATATCCAATCGTCAGCATTCTTTTTTTCTTTTCTGTTTAGGTATCATGTTTTTGTTTATGTTTGGAAAACTTCTTATTTGCCTTTGCATTTGGATTTGTTTATATTAAGATTGTTGGGGAAAAAAGTTGTTGTTTTGCATTGTGGAAGTGATGTGAGATTTCGACCTATACAATATCAAGTTGGAAAACAATTGGGGCAGAATGATATTTTGCATAATATATCACTGGAGAAGAGAAAAAAATACTTTGATGAAGGAGCCTGTTTTAGAGATACTTTTTTTTATCAAAAAGTTTCAGAATGGTCTGGAGCTATAGTGTTATCTCAACGTAATCAAGCAACTTTTGGTCGTAACTATCATTTTGCTCGTTTTCCCATATGTCGCTTAATAAATGCTCCACGCAGAACAAATGATGTTGTTAAAATCGTTCATGCTCCAACTAATAGTATTTTTAAACGTTCGGATATTGTAAAAGGAGCTATTGATATTTTAAACAAACGTTGTCCCCAGTTATTTGAATTTGAGTTGATAGAAGGAAAATCTAATTCTTATGTTTTGGAAATTTTACAACGAACAGATATTGTAATAGATCAACCATCGGATTGGATTGGGCATCTTGGAGGAGAAGCATTGGCAGCTGGGTGCGTTGTATTAGGTGGAAATAATATAAGTTATGAAGATGGGGCACCTATGGATTCACCTGTTATACAATTTATAGCGGATGCAAAATCATTAGCAAATAAATTGCAATATATAATAGAGCATAAGGAGGTACGCCAATCTATAATGGAACAATCTTATTATTTTTGGGAGAAATACTACTCATTTGATGCTTTTAATATATGGTTTGATTATTTATTAAAAAAACAAATTAGTTTGATTTCATCTAATGTAGATTATAAAAGACTGCTATTGCGTGCAGCAGAAAATAACATGCAAAAAAATGTGATAAATGTTTTTTATTAATGAGCTCTTTTTCTGGTATTAAATCATTATTATCTGATAGCCTCATATATGGTATATCCGATGCATTATCTAGGATGTTATCAATATTTTTAGTTCCGTTATATACAGCAGTTTTGTTACCTTCCGACTATGGTATTATGGGATTAATTACGAGTGGATACAGCCTATTATTATTAGTTGTCAATTTAAATTTAGATAATTCAGCTGCTCGTTGGTTTTATGATACGGATGATGTTTATGACAGAAAGTTTACAATAAGTACTTGGCTATGGTTTTATTTGGGTGCGGCATTAGGAATAAGTATTATACTTTTGTTCTTTTCTGATGATATAGCTTGTATTTTGTTAGATGATGTAAATATTGGATTTTTAGTTAAGATAGTAGCTGTAACTATTCCTCTTTCTACATGCAGTACTGTTTTAATGAAACTTTTTCGATTTGAAAGAAAGCCCAAAAGGGTGATGGCCTTTAGTTTATTCCAGAGCTTATTAATGATAGCTCTAAATTGTTATTTGGTTTTATATCTTAGAGAGGGGTTACAAGGCATATATTTATCTCAATTAGTTACATTTTTGATAACTTTTTTTATCTCAATATATTTGTTAAGAAAGTGGTTGATTTCTCCTTTTAAAATGTCTTTGCAAAGACTAAAAGAAATGTTGAAATTTAGTTTGCCTCTTTTCCCTGCCAGTATAGCTTATTGGACTATAAATTTATCGGGTCTTTTTTTTCTAAATAAATATTGTGATAAATCAGAAGTTGGTTTATATCAAATTGGGACATCTTTTGCTTCTGCTGTAGCTTTGATAACTGGAGCTTTTCAATCAGCATGGGGACCATTTGCATATTCTATATATAAAAAAGAAGATTCAGGTAGGATATTTTCTCAAGTAGCTAATCTTTATATTGTAGGAATAGGATTTATTTGTATGCTTTTAGGGGTCTTTGCTTTTGATATTTTACAGATATTTACAAATAGTAACTATTATTCTGCATCTTGGGTTATTGCTATATTGGCGTATAACTATTTTTTTATAGGATTATCTTATATAGCGAGTTTGGGTGCAGGTATTGCAAAGAATAATAAAGCTTATGGTATGATTATGCTTATCTCTGCCTGTTTGTTGATATGTCTGAATGTTATATTAGTTCCAATATATGGGAAAGTTGGGTCTGCTATTGCTACTTGTATTTCGCAAGCAGTTATTCCTGTTTATATGTTTTATAAGTCTCAAAAGCTTTATTTTATACCTTATAAGTTAACTAAATCAATAGTTGTTTTTATCATATTGGTTGTGCTAATGTGTATAGGTGGAAATATCTATTTATCAAATTGGTGGGTGCAAATAGGGTATAAAGTTATTATTGCTATTTGTGGAGTGTTTATCATCGGCAAAGCATATCCTATAATATTTATCAATATATTAAAAGTAGGCAATTTATTCAAATGAAGATATTAATATGCAGCAGATATTTTGCACCACAAAATACGATTGGTGCTGTAAGACCTACGATGTTTGCAAAGTATCTGTCACAGTTCGGACATGAAGTTACTGTTATTACGGAGAAAGTAGCTGATAATAATGCTTACATAAATTATTCTTTTGAAGTAATTGAAGTAGAAGGTTATAAATTGGCAACAAATATTAAGCAGAAACGTGTCAATAAAACTCAAAGTAATGTTTTTGAGAATAAAGAACAGTGTAAAATAAAGAAATTATATATTGATTTTCGTCGGTTTACTGTAGGAAATTTACTCGATTTTCTATGGTTTAAGAAGGTAAAACATTGTATTGGTGAGAGAATGCAAGGAAAGCATTATGATATAGTCTTTTCTTCATATGGTCCTTTATCTTCTTTTTATATTGGGCAATATATATATAAGAAAAACATTGCGGATTTTTGGGTTTCTGATATGAGAGATTTAATGATCAATTATTTGACCCCTATAATTTATTATCCTCTTTTTAAATATTATCTATATTCGATGCAAAAACATGCGAGTAAAATAACAGTTGTTTCTCAAGGGCAGAAGAACATATTGAAATCATTCTTCAGATATAAATATATAGATGATAATATAGTGGTTATATATAATGGTTTTACAAGAATATTTAGAAATCATAATTTCGGAGATAATACTTTGCGTTTGATATATACAGGTACATTGTATGCTCATAAAAGTGATATGAGTATATTGTTTAAAGCAATATGGGATTTGTTTATAGAAGATAAAATTGATATAAACAAAATTCAAATACATTATGCTGGTGCGGATGAAGAAAGATTGAAAAGTTTGGCTGTAAAATATAATTTACAAAGAATCGTGTTTGGACATGGGCTTATATCGAGAAATGATTCTTTTTTGTTACAAGAAACGGCTGATATTCTTTTAGTATGTTCGTGGAATCTGAAAAATGAGCAAGGTATATTAACAGGGAAATTTTTGGAATATTTGCCTATGCAAAGACCTATTATTGCAATGATTACAGGAGATTCTCCCAAGGCGGAATTAACTTCATTAATAGATGAGTTAAAAGTTGGAATATCATGTGAGTATGTTAATTATGAATCTGATTTATTGCGATTAAAAAATTTTATTCTTTCTGCTTATGAGGAAAAGCAGAAAAACGGCAAGGTTAGTTATCATGGCGATGTTGATAACTTGAAACAGTTTGACTATTATTATTTAACAAAAAAACTAGAAAAGCTTTTTACTGAGGTTGCTTATGGAAGGAATAATTGATTTGAGTATTATTATACCCGTATATAATGTAGAGAGATATCTAGTAAAATGTTTAGATTCTATTTATGCTATTAGAAATATTAATTTTGAAGTTATTATAGTTAATGATGGTTCTACTGATAGTTCTAGTGCGATAATACAACACTATTGCTCTTTATTTCCTCAAAAAACGATTGTTATAAATAAAGAAAACGGTGGCTTGTCATCTGCAAGAAATGCTGGTTTAAAAGAAGCTCAAGGAAGTTACATTGCTTTTATTGATAGTGATGATTTTATTGATTCTGATAAAATAGTATCTGTATTGACTAATGCAAAGGAAATGCAATTGGATATAATTTTTGGAGATTATATTTATTGTGATGAAAAATCATGTATATTATTGACTTCTAAAAGATACTCTATGAATCACATGAAAGCATATCAAGTTTATAATGGACTGGAGTATTGGGAGAATGCTTTAAATAAAGATCAAATAAGTGTTGAAGCATGTTTCCAGTTATATAATTTGTCATTTTTGAGAAAATATAATTTGTTATTTAAAGAAGGAATATATCATGAAGATTTTTTATTTTCATATTATTGTATTTTTTATGCAAAAAAAGTCATGTATGTTCCTATTGCTTATTACTATTATAGGCAGAGACCAGGGTCTATAATGTCTTCTGCAGAGTTGCATTATATGAAACAACTACATAAACTTAAAATAATAAATGAACTATTGAACTTTAAAAAAAATCATCTGTTGGAATTGTATAGTTGGGATACTGTTCTTCTGGCAACATATTTTGATGTAGTACGTAGAGGAAAAATTAAAAATGACAGCTTGTGTTTTTCACTCAATGAATGTAAAAAAATAACAATTATCTCGCGCTTAAAAAAAATATTGCTTCCCTTTTTGGGCTTATTTGCTAAAAATGTTAATATTTAGATTGAATGAGTGAATACCAAGTAAAATATTCATGTATTATTCCATGTTATAATGCATGTAAAACGATTGGCCGTTGCATAAAATCTTTGTGCATACAAAATAATACAAATTTTGAAGTTATTTTTGTTGATGACTGCTCTTCAGACGATACTATTGGATGTATAAAAAAAAATCAAGTAATGTTACCTGTTAGTTCTACACTATTATCAATAAAACAAAATGGAGGACCCGGCATTGCTCGTAATATAGGTATAAATAATGCAAATGGAGAATATTTGGTTTTTATGGATAGTGATGATTGGTATGAATCAGATTTTTTTAATATCATAGACAAGGAATTAAAGGATAATGATGTAGATGTATTATTTTTTAATTTTTATCATGCTACTGTTAGTGGAAAGAAAAAAAAAGCAGGAGGATGCTCTTCAGGTATGTTGGAATCTAAAGAATGGTATATTGCAAATTCTCCAGATAGCTTATGCAGATGTGTATTTAGAAGGAAACTTTTTGTGCAAATTTCGATACCTGCTATTTATAATGGTGAAGATCTTGCTGTTATTCCACTATTGTTTTCTCGTGCAGATAAAATAAAATATTTGAATCAATATTTATATAACTATTGTTATACTCCAAAATCATTATCTAATTCCAATGGGGATAAAATCGTATTGTCTTTAATAAAAGCTAATAATATAATAGAAGATACTATAGGAAAACAATACATGAATGAGTGTGAATTTCTTGGTATAAAGAATGTATTATACTCAGCTGTTTTTGTTTCGTTGCGTAGTAATTTTAGTAAAAAAGATATAGAAAATATAATTGCACAATTTCAGAATAAATTCCCTTTGTGGTATAAAAATCAATATATTTCAATTTTACCTTTTTACAAGAAATTTTTTTTATGGTGCGTAAAACATAATAAATTAACTGTTTTGAATATTTATTCCGTTTTTCATTCTTTTTTGTTGAAAATTAATCTTGCATGAATTTGTTGAAAATAGAAAAACCAAAATTTTTAACTATTTGCTTCTGCATGACAATGCTGTTTGTTTATTCTGTAAATGAACGATATTTTAGTATTGGAAATTATTTCTACTTTCCTGTTATGGTACTTCTGGTTGGTAGTTATAACTTGTTATCAAGCTATGGCAGAAATAGTTGGAAAATATTTATTGGTGATTTTAAGATTCCACTAACTATATTATATGTTTTAACATCAGTTTTTGTATTTCAAAAGGAATATAAATCAGATGTCGTTTTTTCCTATATATTGCTATTAGGAATGTTTTATGTAATGACGTTATCTAAGTTGAATGAAATTGATGTAAAATGGATTATGTATTCATTTATTCTTTCAGGGTTGGTTTTAGCAATTTTGTTGTTATCTCAAATGCGACTGGCTCGCTTAGATTTACTTCGTTTTACTGTTTTTTATTCGGAGTCTGATTTTTATGATGTGAATTTTTTAGGTGGATATATAGCTATACCAGCATTGTTGAGTTTTTATAAGGGCTGGGTAAAAAAAAATAGTTGTGGCGTAATTTTATATAAAATTGCCACAACTATAATGATAATTGCCGTTTTGTTGACAGGAAGTAGAGGAGCAATGCTGGGTTTTTTAGTAGGAGTCGGTATTCTATTAATGAATCGTAAGATGATTCTTCAAGGATTATTTTTGGCGGGTTTATTCGTGTTACTTACTCCTTTATTACCGGATTTTCTTTATGAAAGACTTTTTGAAAATTCTTATGATGATGGTAGTAATAGTCAAAGAATAGAAGATTGGATGGCTGGGCTTAATGCCTTTGTTAAATCTCCTCTTTTAGGGAATGGCTTTGATTGGCCGGAAGATATTATATATAGAGAATTACGCTTAAAGTTAACAGCTCATAATACATATATTACATTTTTGATGCATTTTGGGATTATTGGGATTGGATTTTTATTGTCTATTTTTTATCCAATGGTTGTAGTTATAGTGAGAAATAAGAATATGCGTGGACTTTTAGCAATGCTTGCCTCGTTATTATTTATAAGTATCATGATAGAAGCTACGTTAAGTATTATTTTTTATATTCCATTAATTGTTATATGGATATTGTATAATTATAAGAAAAATAATATATATAATACTGTAATATGAAAAGTAATGAGGTAGCTGTTTTAATGTCTTTATATAAAGGGGATAGATTGAAATTTGTGATTCAATCTATTCAGTCTATTTTGGAACAAACATATGTAGATTTTGATTTGTATATTTATATTGATGGAGTTGTTGATAAGCCTGTCTATGATTATGTAAATAGTTTAGATGATAGTAGGATAAACATTCTTGTGTCTTCCTTTAACTCTGGATTGGCTTTTGCGATGAATTCATTGTTGCGTATAATTCGTGATAGAGGGTATAAGTATTTTTTCAGAATGGATGCAGATGATATTGCCTTACCAAATCGTTTTGAGAAGCAAATAGCGTTTATGGAATCTAATGTAGATATAGATTGTGCTGGTTGTTGGGCTGTTGAAATACAGGAAGATGGAAGTGATTTTTTTTTAAAACGAATGCCTCAAAATCATGATCAATGTTTAGCGCTTTTTAGGAGGCGTGATTGTGTGATACACCCATCGGTTATATTTCGTTATACATATTTTGAAAAAGTTCCTTTTTATCCAGAAGATACATATTTTGGAGAAGATACCATGATGTGGGCTATGGGATTCAAAGCAGGATGTCGTTTTGCAAATTTACCAGAATGTTTGTTGAAATTCAGATTAGATAGAAATTTTTTTCAACGAAGAAGAGGATGGAAACATGCAAAGTCTATATTAGTTCTTAGAATGCGTGTAAATAAGATGTTGGAGTTTGGCCTGAAAGAGAATCTTTATGCCATTTTATATGCAATAGCAAAGATGATGCCTACCAGACTTCTTTCTATAATCTATAGAAAATTGCGTTAATTGTTTTAGTGTTAAAAACGATAACTATGCTTGCTTCTTTAACTAATTGCTCAGAAGCAATCAAACAATGATAGAAGATACGTATGCTCTATTTGTGGATGCTCCTAAAACGGGGTTTGAAAATAGACTTTATGGAAATGGAGATGCCGGAAACAAGGTATTGGAAACATTGCAGATGTAGTCATAAAATAAAAAAAGTCTTGGCATACACTATTACTCGGAAAAAAATAGTAACTTTGTATTGAACTTAATAATTTATAGTTATGTCAAAGCCCATAGCGCCAACACCTCCATTAAAGGGTAAAGCTGCATTAGATTTTATTGCAGAGTTGGAAAAAGATAAAAAAGCACCTGCTGAGGAGAAGAAACGTGTGAAAGAAGGTGCCAAACGTATTAGAGAAATGTTGACTTTCAGCTTCTAAAGAGATATGAAAGAAGGTACTCGTGTCATTAGGTTATCGCAAGATTATACATTTAAAACCTTTGATTGCGGAAATCCGGATTTGAATGATTTTCTACTTCAAGATGCGAAAGAATATGATAAACGTTTACTTTCTGTGACGTATATATTGGAAACGGAGGAAGATATTGTCGCCTATTTTTCGGTTTCTAATGATAAAATAGCTATTCCGGATAGCGATAAGGCGACTTGGAGAAAAATAAAGGCTTTATTTCCTCATCGAAAACACAGAAGTGATTATCCTGCTGTAAAAATAGGGCGTTTTGCTGTTTCTTTGAAATATCAACATACCCAAATAGGCACAGACATTCTGGATTTTATCAAAGACATGTTTATTACTAATAATCGAACAGGCTGTTCCTTTGTTACCGTGGATGCATTGAAATCTGCTCTCCATTTCTATTTGAAAAATAACTTCTTGTTTTTAGACAAGGCAATGGCTGCTGATGATACGCAGGAAACTTATTTACTGTATTACAATTTGGCTCAGTTGTTGGATTAATCAATTCTTAAAACTTTGGATTTTACAGATATTATAGGCTGTGAAGTAAAGACTGATTTACTTCATCGCATCCTTTATTCTACCGATGCTTCTGCATATAGGGAGACACCTCTTGCCGTAGCATTTCCTAAAGATGAAACAGATGTACAGGAGATTGTACGTTACGCTTCCAGAAATCATATTAATTTGATTCCCCGTGCAGGAGGTACATCTCTTGCGGGGCAGGTAGTCGGGAAAGGACTGGTAGTGGATATTACCAAATATATGAATCATATTTTGGAAATAAACCCGGAGGAACGTTGGGTTAGGGTACAACCCGGAGTGGTATTGGATGAGTTAAATCTTTATTGTAAACCATACGGACTGTTTTTCGGTCCTGAAACCTCCACATCCAATCGTTGTTGTTTGGGAGGAATGGTCGGTAATAATTCATGTGGTTCTCATTCATTGGTATATGGCAGTACACGTGATCATCTGTTGGAGGCAAAAGTCATATTAAGTGATGGCTCTGAGGCTCTTTTGAAAGGGATGTCCCCTAAGGAAGTTGATAGCATACGTGCAGGAGCTTCATTGGAAAGTTCTATTTATGACCGGATGATAACGTTGTTGTCAAACAAGGAAAATCAGAAAGAAATCGTAGAGAACTATCCTGATGCCTCTTTACGCAGAAGGAACTCCGGATATGCCATCGATGAATTATTGCATTCAGATTATTTTGACTCTAATAGTCAGGAACCGTTCAATTTGTGTAAATTGCTGGCTGGTTCAGAAGGTACATTGGCTTTTGTTACTGAACTAAAATTGCGTTTAGTACCTCTGCCACCAACAGAAAAAGCTGTGGTATGTGTGCATTGTTCAACTTTGGAGGAAGCATTTGTTGCCAATCTTGTGGTATTGAAGCATAATCCTGTAGCCATTGAGTTAATGGATAGCACAATTTTGGAATTAAGTAAACGGAACATATCACAAAACAAGAACAGATTCTTTGTTCAGGGAGATCCGGCTGCCATACTTATTATAGAGTTAGCGGAAAACACTCGTATAGAGGTAGATAAAAAGGCTGATGAAATAGAGGCTGATTTAAAGGCACATCATTACGGAACTCATTATCCACGTGTCTATGGAAAAGATATCAGTCGTGTCTGGAGTCTGAGAAAAGCCGGATTGGGGCTACTTTCCGGAATGCCGGGGAGTGCTAAACCTGTATCTGTCATAGAAGATACGGCTGTGGCTCCACATCGTCTTCCGGCATATATTGCCGATATGAAGGAGATGCTTGACGGTTATGGGCTGAGCTGTGTATATCATGCTCATATCAGTACCGGAGAATTGCACCTTCGTCCTGTGTTGAATTTGAAAGAAAAAAAAGACCGGAAATTATTCCGTACTGTAGCTACCAAAACAGCTGAATTAGTAAGGAAGCATAGAGGCTCTTTGAGTGGTGAGCATGGAGACGGGCGCTTGCGTGGCGAATTTATTCCTTTATTATTAGGCCAAAAAGTGTATAGCCTTTTGAAAGAGGTAAAAGAAATATGGGACTCTCCGCATATTTTTAATATGGGTAAAATTGTGGATACTCCTCCGATGGATGCTGATTTGCGTTATGAACAACAGGATTTAGGTGTCAATACTTATTTTGATTATTCTCGTCAAAAAGGGTGGTTGTGTGCCATTGAACAATGCAATGGTTCTGGGGATTGTCGTAAATCGGACTTGTTTGGCGGTACAATGTGTCCCACCTATCGTGCAACAAGAGATGAAAAAAATACGACTCGTGCTCGTGCCAATACTTTGCGTGAACTTCTGATACATCCGTTGCAGAAAGATATTTTTAATCAGGAAGAGATATTGATTGTCTTGGATACATGTGTCTCTTGTAAGGCATGTAAATCGGAATGTCCCTCGAATGTGGATATGGCACGTTTTAAAGCAGAATACCTGCAACATCATTATGATAGTGCCCATATACCACTGCGTTCGCGTTTGGTTGCCAACTTGACAAGTATGCAGAAGATGGGTATGGCAGTACCATGGCTCTATAATGCGGTAATCTCAAATGTATTTACGTCTTCATTCATTAAACGGATATTGAAGTTTGCTCCTCAACGTTCTATTCCGAGGCTGTATAAAATGACTTTACGAAGTTGGATGATAAAGCATCCTGATAATAATATCCATGATAGAGGTAAGGTATATCTGTTTGCCGATGAATTTACCAATTATATGGATGTGGAGATTGGCATAAAATTCATAAAGCTATTACGTGCTCTGGGATATGAGGTTGTTATTCCTGAGCATATAGAAAGTGGACGTACGGAACTATCTAAAGGGTTTCTGAAGAAAGCTAAGGTGATAGCTGAGAAAAATGTAGCGCTGCTTAAAGAAATTATATCAGAGGAAACTCCATTGGTAGGTATAGAGCCTTCATGTATATTGTCTTTCAGGGATGAATATCCGGATCTGGTAAATGAAAATATCCAGGGAGATGCCCGTAAAATGGCAGCTAACTGCTTGTTGTATGACGAGTTTATTGTCAGGGAAATCCATAAAGGAAATATTTCACAGGAGCAATTTACAGAACTGCCTCTACATATAAAATTGCACGGACATTGCCATCAGAAGTCATTGGCTTCTATCGAGCCTTCAAAAGAGATGCTTTCTTTACCGAAAAATTATCAAGTAGATGTTATTCCGTCCGGTTGCTGTGGCATGGCCGGGGCTTTTGGTTATGAAAAGGAACATTATGCTTTATCTATGCAAATAGGGGAGCAGGTATTGTTTCCTGCAATTAGGGAAGCTGGAGAGGAGGTCTGTATATCTGCTCCCGGAACAAGTTGCAGGCAACAAATAAAGGATGGTACAGGAAAGCAGGCTTATCATCCTATAGAGATTTTATACAACGCCCTTCAATAGAATTTTTTTCTTTTAAATATATATTAATCATGAAAATACCATTTTCACCTCCTTACATTGACGACACTGTCATCAATGAGGTGGTTGATTCATTGCGTTCCGGCTGGATTACTTCCGGTCCGAAAGTAAAAGCCTTGGAAGAAGAAATAAAGCTTTTTTCCAATGCAAAGGAAGTTCTGTGTGTGAATTCATGGACATCCGGAGCTATTATGATGCTCCGTTGGCTGGGTGTTCAGCCTGAGGATGAAGTGATAGTGCCGGCTTATACATACAGTGCTACAGCTCTGGCGGTGCTTCATGCCGGTGCAAAACCGGTTATGGTGGATTCGGGAAAAGATTTCAATATCTCTGTAGAAGCCATTCGTAAAGCTATTACTTATAGGACAAAAGCTATAATACCTGTTGATATAGCTGGATTCCCTTGTGATTATGAGTGTATCATGGACTTGGTGAATGAACCGGATATCCGTAATCAGTTTCAAGCAACATCACCGGTGCAGGAGAGGTTAGGGCGTGTTTTAGTGATGAATGATGCCGCACATTCATTGGGGGCATATTACAACAAGAAGCAAAGAACTGGTTGTGAAACGGATATTGCTATTTTTTCACTTCACGCAGTCAAGAATGTAACGACTGCAGAGGGTGGAGCTATCTGCTTGAATCTGCCTGCTCCGTTTGACAATGCAGAGTTGTATAAAGAATTGCGTATGATGAGCTTGAATTGTCAGACTAAAGATGCTTTTTCTAAATCGAAGGCTGGCGGTTGGCGCTATGATATTGTCGGTTTAGGCATGAAGATCAATATGGCGGATGTGAATGCCGCTATCGGGTTGGCGCAGATAAGGGAATATCCGGAATTGCTTAAAGAACGTAAAAGGGTATTCAATACTTATTCTGAAGCTTTTGCTGATTGTGATTGGGCCATTGTCCCCCCATCAGTAGATGGTGAAAAGGAAAGTTCTTATCATATTTATGCATTAAGGATTAAAGATTTTACGGAAGAACAGCGTGATCGTATGATTGATGAAATAGCAAAGTTTGAAGTTGCCGTAAATGTACATTTCATTCCGATGCCGATGCTTTCTTTTTTCAAATCTTTGGGGTATGATATGAAGAATTATCCTCAAGCATATAAGAATTTTAAAGGGGAAATTTCATTGCCTATTTATCCTCAGCTTGATGAAGAAAAATTGAACTTCATTATCAACGCTGTAAAGTCTGCATATAAAATAGTAGTAAATATCCAATGATGATTCGTTTTTTTGATTTTATCTTTTCTCTTTTGGGCATAATCCTGCTTTCTCCTGCATTTTTCATTCTATATTTCGCTATCCGGTTGGAAAGTAAAGGCGGTGGATTCTATAAACAATTACGGGTAGGTCTCAATGATAGGGATTTTTATGTTTATAAGTTCCGTTCGATGCGAATCGGTGCAGATAAGCAGGGGTTGATTACCATCGGAGGCCGTGACCCTCGCATAACGCGTATAGGTTATTTTATCCGGAAATATAAACTGGATGAGCTTCCCCAACTTTTTAATGTATTGAAAGGGGATATGAGTTTGGTGGGACCTCGTCCTGAAGTACGGAAGTATGTGGATTTATATACGGATGAGCAGCGTAAGGTACTTTCAGTGCGTCCCGGCATAACAGACTATGCTTCAATAGAGTATGTCGATGAGGATACTATACTTGGACAGGCCGATGATGCAGATAAAGCGTATATAGAACAGATTTTGCCGGATAAGATACGGTATAACATGAAGTATATTAATCATCGGTCGGTAAAAGAATACTTCAAAATCATCTTCTTGACAATATGGAGTATCATACGCTGAAAAAACGATTGTGTATGATTATAAAATGGTTGTTTATTCCTTATTATATTCATAGGACAAAATGATATTTGAAGAGCCGTTTTTGAAGAAATTCGTTAACGGCTCTTATCTTTTGTGAATCTGTTTTTGCTTGGATGGCAAATAGATAGATGTGATTATTAGGATATTTCAAAATCAAGATATTCTAATAAAGTGTGAAGTAAAAAGTACAACAGAAATAATTGATATGCTGAAATGCTTTAAGAGTACATCTTTAAACAAAATACATTGAAAGATGCGATATATATCTAAAGCAATACTGTAAAAGAGTATTCTGTTTACGTTAATGTGTTGATTTGTATTTGTTTATAACTTTTCTCAGAAAAACAGTTTTCAACCTCTCTTTTTCTTTGGTGATACAGATTTAAGTCCGCATCTTTGCATCGTTGATCAACGAAACGTGTGAATTAAAAAACGAATTTAAATCTCTAAAGAAAAAAAATATGAGTGTAATTTTCAGAACGGTAGAGAGGCCGTCGGACCCTCGGGTAGAAAACTCTCCGAAGAAATTCTTTCCTCAAATCGTAACATTGGGACAAAGTGTGAATCTGGCATTTATCGCGCAAAAGATGCAGGATACGTCTTCTCTGTCTATTGGTGATATCAAGAGCACCATGCAGAACTTTGTGGAGAAGCTGAAGGAACAGCTGTTGGAAGGAAAGACCGTAAACATTTCCGGACTGGGTGTCTTTATGCTGGCCGCTAAGTCGAAAGGGGCGGACTTGGCCAAAGATATTACCGCCAAGAGTGTGGAAAGCGTACGTATCTGTTTTCAGGCCAATAAGGAACTGAAGATAACGAAGACCGCTACCCGTGCCGGTGAAAAACTGGATTTGATAAGTCTGGATGACTATCTGAAAGGAAAGACAACTACAGATGAAGGATCCGGCGACAATTCCGGTGGTGGTTCTGACGGGGATGAAAACGAGAATCCGTTGGGATAAAGCCTGACCCCTAATCCCTTTTCGAAAGAGTGGGGACGGAGGTCACGCCATTATGTAACATCTAAAAACTTTATTATTGCTTTATGAAGAAAACGTGGAATTTGATTTTGAAAATTGTGATTGCTGTGGCAAGTGCCGTGGTTGGGGTGATTAGCGGACAAGCAATGAACCTTTGACCAAACCGCTACATTACAAGATAACCCCATACAGCAATCATTGAATGTAGCATGTAAGCCGCTTTCGGAGAAATCCGTCAGCGGCTTTTTTCTTTCAGTAACTCTTCCATTTTCAGAACTTCGTCACGATATTGGGCGGCCTCAATAAAATCGAGTTTCTTGGCTGCTTCCTGCATCAATTTTCGGGTACGCTCGATACTCTTTTCTAATTGTGCACGGCTCATGTACTGTACAATCGGGTCGGCGGCAACGGAGGATGCCGTTTCTTGCTCGATGTAAGGACGTGGTGCGATTGAGGCTTTGTCTTTGCTGCCCATGGCGTCGGCAGATGCATCCCCGGTGGCAAATACATTGAGATTCTTCGCTTTCTTGATTTGTTGGGGGGTGATGCCGTGCTCCTCGTTATACTTAAGCTGCTTCTCGCGCCGGCGATTGGTCTCGTCAATGGTAAGCTGCATGCTTTCCGTGATTCTGTCAGCATACATGATGACCATACCGTTTACATTACGGGCGGCACGTCCGGCAGTCTGTGTCAGTGAACGGTGGGAACGGAGGAATCCCTCTTTGTCCGCATCAAGAATGGCGACAAGAGAAACTTCCGGCAGATCGAGTCCTTCACGCAACAGGTTGACCCCGACAAGCACGTCGTACTCGCCTTCGCGGAGATCACTCATGATCTTGACACGTTCCAGAGTATCGACGTCGCTGTGGATATAGTTACATTTTACATTATTGTTCAACAGGTATTCCGTAAGCTCCTCTGCCATACGTTTGGTAAGGGTAGTGACAAGAGTACGTTCGTTCTTTTCAATACGTACCTGGATTTCTTCCATTAAATCGTCTATCTGGTTGTGGCTTGGACGGACTTCGATGATGGGGTCGAGCAGCCCGGTAGGCCGGATGACCTGTTCGACGACGATTCCTTCGGACTGTATTAATTCATAATCTGCCGGAGTGGCGCTGACATAAATCACTTGTTTGGCCATTTCCTCGAACTCCTCGAACTTCAACGGACGGTTGTCCATAGCGGCAGGCAGACGGAAACCATATTCCACAAGGTTGACCTTACGGGCACGGTCACCGCCATACATGGCACGTATCTGCGGGACACTGACATGGCTTTCGTCAATTACAATCAGAAAATCATCAGGGAAGAAATCCAACAGACAATAAGGACGGCTACCGGCTGCACGACCGTCAAAATAGCGCGAATAGTTCTCAATGCCGGAGCAGTGGCCTAATTCGCGTATCATTTCCATGTCGTAGGTCACCCGTTCCTGCAAGCGCTTGGCCTCCAGTGGACGGCCTTCATTTTCAAACCATTGTACCTGTTTGTGCAAGTCGTCTTCTATTTCATGGATGGCACGCAGGGTGGCTTCCTTGGTAGTCATGAAAAGATTGGCAGGGTAAATCTTGTAGCTGTCGAACTTGGCAATGGTTACACCGCTGACCGGATCCACTTCCTCTATGCTGTCTATCTCGTCTCCCCAGAAAACGATGCGGAGCAGGTTGTCTGCATACGCCAGGTAGATATCGACCGTATCGCCTTTGACGCGGAAATTCCCGCGGTTGAGGTCGATGTCGTTGCGGACGTAAAGGCTATCTACCAGCCGGCGCAGGAAAACGTTACGGCTGAAGTTCTTTCCCTGCTGCACTTCGATGACATTGTTGTAGAAGTCCGACGGATTGCCCATGCCATAGATGCACGATACGGAGGAAACCACCACGACGTCTTTCCTGCCGGAGAGTAGGGAGGAGGTGGCTGCCAGGCGCAGTTTGTCTATTTCGTCATTGATGGCGAGATCTTTCTCTATATAGGTATCCGAAGACGGCAGGTAGGCTTCGGGCTGGTAATAATCATAATAGGATACATAGTATTCTACGGCATTGTTGGGAAAGAAACCTTTGAACTCACTGTATAGCTGGGCGGCCAATGTTTTGTTATGGCTCAATATCAGGGTAGGTTTGTTGATGTTGGCAATGACATTGGCGATAGTAAAGGTTTTTCCGGAACCGGTGACACCGAGCAGGGTCTGTGCGGGAAGTCCTTCACGAATGCCTTCTGTGAGCTGTGCGATAGCCTCCGGTTGGTCGCCCGTAGGCTTATAGGCGGATGTTAATTCAAATTTGTTCATTTTCTCTTCTTACGGTCGGCAATATTCGGTAAAATCTTTGAGATAAACAAAATTATTTCTTTACTTTGCAGCAAAGATAATGCAAACCGAGAGCAGAATAAAATGAACTTGTTCCTTTTTTATGCCGAGGTGCAGCTTATCTTCGCTTTTTGCAAAGATAGGTAATAACCATTAATAAATAATACAACGAAGAACATGATTTGGAATGAAAGCATCGAATGCATGGATCGCGAAAGCCTTCGTAAAATTCAGGGCATTCGTCTTAAAAAGACTGTGGAGCGTGTATATCACGATACCCCTTTCTACCGTAAAAAAATGCAGGAACTGGGTATTACGCCCGATGATATCAACAGTATAGACGACATTGTAAAACTTCCCTTTACGACAAAATATGATCTCCGGGATAACTACCCTTTCGGGCTTTGTGCCGTTCCCATGAGCCAGATAGTGCGTATTCATGCATCTTCGGGTACTACGGGAAAACCGACTGTCGTGGGTTACACACGTAAGGATCTTTCTGTTTGGGCAGAGTGCTTGTCGCGTGCTTTTACCGCATACGGTGCCGGACGTTCGGACATTTTCCAGATATCATACGGCTACGGGCTTTTTACCGGTGGCTTGGGAGCCCATGCGGGAGCCGAGAATATAGGCGCTTCCGTAATTCCGATGTCCAGCGGCAACACGGAGAAACAGATAACATTGATGCATGATTTTGGCTCTACGGTACTTTGTTGCACGCCTTCGTACGCTCTCTATCTGGCAGATGCGATTAAGGATTCCGGTTATCCCCGTGAGGAGTTCAGGTTGAAAGCCGGTGCTTTCGGTGCCGAGCCGTGGACGGAAAATATGCGCCGGGATATCGAGACCAAGTTGGGTATCAAGGCATACGATATTTACGGGTTGAGTGAGATTGCCGGTCCCGGTGTGGGATATGAGTGTGAATGCCAGCATGGTACGCACCTCAATGAAGACCATTATTTCCCTGAAATTGTGGATCCGAAAACATTGGAGCCTGTAGCTCCCGGTGAAACGGGAGAGCTTGTCTTTACCCACTTGACGAAAGAAGGCATGCCCTTGCTGCGTTACCGTACCAAGGACCTTACCGCCTTGCATTATGATAAATGTCCTTGTGGACGTACGCTGGTCCGCATGGACCGTATCTTGGGCCGTAGCGACGACATGCTTATCATCCGTGGGGTGAATGTATTCCCGACCCAGATAGAGTCTGTCATTCTTGAAATGCCGGAATTTGAACCCCACTATCTCCTCATCGTTGACCGCAAGAACAATACCGATACGATGGAACTGCAGGTTGAAGTCCGTCCGGAATACTATTCCGATGAAATCAACAAGATGCTGGCTTTGAAGAAGAAGCTTGTAGCCCGTTTGCAGAGCGTGCTCGGCCTGGGTGTAGATGTCCGGCTTGTGGAGCCGCGCAGCATTGAGCGAAGCGTAGGTAAGGCTAAACGTGTGATCGATAACCGGAAGATTTAATAATTTAGAATTTATATAACTATGGTAGCAAAACAACTTTCCATTTTTTTAGAGAACAAGTCGGGCCGCCTCACGGAAGTGACCGAAGTGCTTGCGAAAGAAGGGGTCAACCTTTCTGCTCTCTGTATTGCCGAGAATGCTGATTTCGGTATTCTCCGTGGTATTGTTTCTGAACCTGATAAAGCTTATAAGGCCCTGAAAGATAATCATTTTGCCGTAAATGTGACCGATGTGGTGGGAATCAGCTGTCCCAATATTCCCGGTTCATTGGCAAAGGTGCTCCGTTTCCTTTCGGATGAGGGGGTGTTTATTGAATATATGTATTCTTTTGCCAACGGCGAGACGGCCAATGTCATTATCCGTCCCAATGATATGGAAAATTGCATCCGTGTATTGACGGAAAAGAAAGTGGATTTGCTGGCTGCAAGTGATTTGTACAAACTTTGACCGGTTTGTCGATAATAAGCCTCAGTTCGTCTGCTTTTTGAAAAATTAAGGTTCGTATCGTTGCTTTATTCGATACGAACCTCTATCTTTGCACATTATTTGAACAAAAGTAATGAAGAAAAACATCTTAATAACTCTGCTTGCGGCAATGCTGCTCTCCTCGTGTGGAGAATATAACAAGTTGCTGAAAAGCACGGATTACGAATACAAGTATGAAGCGGCCAAGACGTACTTTGCAAAAGGACAGTACAATCGTGCTGCAACTTTGCTTAATGAACTGATTGCCATTCTCAAAGGTACTGATAAGGCTGAAGAGTCCCTCTATATGCTGGGTATGAGTTACTACAACCAGAAAGACTATCAAACTGCAGCGCAGACATTTATCCAATATTACAATGTTTATCCCCGTGGCACGTTTACCGAACTGGCACGTTTCCATGCCGGAAAAGCTTTGTATCTGGATACTCCGGAACCACGTCTTGACCAGTCGGGCACTTATAGTGCTATCCAGCAGTTGCAGATGTTTATGGAGTACTTCCCGCAGAGCGCCAAGAAAGAGGAAGCCCAGAACATGATTTTTGCATTGCAGGACAAACTGGTGATGAAGGAATATCTTTCAGCCAAATTGTATTATAATTTAGGAAATTACTTGGGCAACAACTATCAGGCTTGTGTCATTACAGCCCAGAATGCTCTGAAAGACTACCCTTATACCAATTTGCGTGAAGACCTTTCCATCTTGGTTTTGCGTGCCAAATATGAATTGGCCGTATATAGTGTGGAAGAAAAGAAGCCGGAACGCTACCGTGAAGCTGTAGATGAATACTACGCTTTCAAGAACGAATTCCCTGAAAGCAAGTATAGCAAAGAAGCCGAACGTATTTTTAAGGAATCGCAGAAGATTCTGAAAGACTAAAGTTTTAAAGAGAATTTATATCGATATAGAGAATTAAATTTAGATAGAAAATTTATGGATTACAGAAAGACAAATGCTCCTGCCACTACGGTGACCCGTGATATGATGGAGTTGTGTGAGGATACCGGTAATGTGTATGAAAGCGTGGCTATCATTGGAAAGCGTGCCAACCAGATCAGCGTTGAGATAAAGAATGACCTTTCCAAGAAACTGGCCGAGTTTGCCTCTTACAATGACAACTTGGAAGAAGTGTTCGAGAACCGGGAGCAAATAGAGATTTCCCGCTATTATGAAAAATTGCCGAAACCTACTTTGATTGCCACTCAGGAGTATATTGAGGGTAAGATTTACTATCGTAACCCGGCTAAGGAAAAAGAGAAATTGCAGTAATGATACAACGTATTCAATCCGTTTATTTATTGGTGGTGACTGTTCTGCTGGTTGTTGCTATGTGCATGCCTGTGGGGTTGTTCATCGGAGCGGACGGAATCACGGAAAATGTTTTTAAGCCGTTGGGGGTATCCATGGCTGACGGAAGTTTCCAGTCAACATGGGGACTATTCGGCATATTGCTGCTGAGTGCGATTATTGCATTCTGTACTATTTTCTTGTTCCGTAACCGTATGTTGCAGGTACGCATGACAATTTTCAGCAGCATTTTGCTGATAGGCTATTATATCGCCTTTGCTGCGTTCATGTTCGTGCTGAAAAGTGATTTCGAAGCTATGACTTTCAAGCTGGGGTGGGCCCTTTGCTTGCCGGCTGTGTCAATTATCCTGAATTACTTGGCTTTCCGTGCCATTTACCGGGATGAATTAATGGTGAAAGCGGCGGATAGATTGAGATAATGATATTCAGACATAAAAAATCAGGCCATGCGTCCGTTCAAGACGCATGGCCTGATTTTTATATATAGGTAGTCCACGATTTCTTGCATTGTATTCTCCCAATAACCAATGTTTTGCATTTTTACATTTACTTAATTAGGTAAATAAATAGTATTAAATTGTATTATTTTCGTTATTTGGTGTATCTTTGTGCCGTATTTGTATTGCCTCCTAAGTAGGTGCGATACAGATATAGGGGTTATAGATGTTTTTTCTTGGGGTCAGGAAAAACTCTACATTTCGTAAATAAGCAAACAAACAGACGAATTAACCTTGCATGCTGTACAGTGAATCCGGAAAAGATTCGCATGTGCAGGAATGAGAGGTATGCCCTTTGGGCAAGCATCAACTTCATGGATTATAACGTACCAACTTTGCATTGGTATGCTTTTAAGGTTTTCTATAACAAAGTCTTCGAGATAGAGGAGCTGTTGAAGAAAGACGGTATAGAGACCTTCATTCCCTGCGAAACGGTTATCGTGGAGCGTGGGGAAGTGAAGAAAAGCATATGCAAGCCGGTAATCGCCTCCCTTTTGTTTTTCCGTTCTACCGAACAGCAAGCACTGCACCAACAGCAATGTCTGCTCGAACGCGTCATTCTGTACACCCGGCTTGTAGGCTGGCAGAAACTGCCGTTCGCCATTCCCGAACGGGAGATGAACCTGTTCATGCTGGTAGCCACTTCCGGTGAGCAGGGGCTTGAGTACTTGTGCGACAGTCCCAGGGACTATCGCATAGGTCAGCACGTCAGTGTTATCGACGGGCCGTTCAAGGGAGCGGAGGGTTACATACACCGCATTAAGGGCAACCGCCGGCTGATTGTGGCGATAGAAGGCGTATGCGCCGTAGCCACCGCCTACATTCCCCAATGTTTTCTCCGGAATATCGAAACAGACTAAAAAAAACATACCCGATAACATGATATACAATCTTGAACTGGGAGTGGCATTCCTTGCAGGATGCCTGTTCAGTGCCATGGTGATTCCCCGGATATCGCTGGTGGCGTTCAAACTGCGACTGTTTGACCCGATGAACTCACGGAAAATACATACGGAGTGCATTCCCCGTCTGGGCGGAGTCGCTTTCTTTCCTTGCATCATCGTGGCGGTATCGCTCACCATCGTCTTCCACAGCCTTTGCCTGGACGACGACTTGTTCGGCGGGGAGCTGACCATCCGTTTCCTCGCCCTGTGCAGCGCTCTTTTCATCCTCTATCTGATGGGGGTGATGGACGATCTGGTAGGCGTGCGCTACCGTTCCAAGTTCGTGGTGCAGACGCTTTGCGGGCTTCTGATGGCCTTTGCCGGATGCTACTTCAACAACCTTTACGGACTGTTCGGCATCCATGAGATTCCCGGCTATGTGGGAATACCGTTCACGGTGCTCATCATCGTCTATATCCTGAACGCGGTGAACCTGATAGACGGCATCGACGGGCTGGCGTCGGGGCTGGGCATGATAGCGTTCCTGGCATTCGGCTGCCTGTTCGCGTACCTGCACCGGTGGATGTACGCGTTGCTGGCGTTTGCCTCTTTGGGAGTGCTGGTGCCGTTCTTCTACTACAACGTGTTCGGACAGACGCGCCGCGGGCGCAAGCTGTTTATGGGCGACACCGGCTCGCTGACCATCGGCATGCTGCTGGCGGTGATGGCTATCCGGCTCAGCATGTTCGATCCCGTCAAGGAGCGACTGCTTCCCGGCAGCATCGTGGTGGCGTTCTCTTTCCTCATGGTGCCCATGCTGGACGTGGTGCGGGTGGTGCTTCACCGCATGCGCAGCCGCAAGCCGCTGTTTGCGCCCGACAAGAACCATATCCACCATAAGTTCATGGCGCTGGGCATGCCGCAACACCGTGCCATGCTCTGCATTGTGGGCATTGCCGTAGGCTTTACGGTGCTCAACGTATGCGCCATCCATTACCTTTCCGTCACCGTGCTGTTTCTGCTGGACGTGGCGGCATGGACGGTGATGCACTTCTGCATTACCGGCAAGATACTGAAAAACAACCGTAAAAATCACATTAAAGACTGAATATGAAGAAGCTTTTTCTATGCCTGTTCTTCCTGGGCATGCTGCTCGCTTCGTGCGGCACCTCGAAGAAGATAGTTTATTTCCAGGACGTGGAGGTCAACCGTCCCGAATCCATGGAAGCCGTGCGGGACATCAGCGTGCAGCCCAAGGATCAGATTTCCATCCTGGTGTCCAGCAAGGATCCGCAGCTGGCGGCACTGTTCAACTTGCCCCGCGTGCAGTACAGGGCGGGTGCCGGTGCGCTGCTGAGCGGCAGTTACAGCGGCGAGGTGTCCGGCTACACGCTGGACGAGCAGGGCGCCATCGACTTCCCCGTACTGGGGAGGCTCGTCGTGGCGGGCATGACCAGAAGCGGGATAGCCGGGATGATAAAGCGGCGGCTGACGGAGGAACATCTGGTGAACGATCCCGTGGTTACGGTGGAGTTCATGAACCTTTACTTTTCCGTGCTGGGCGAAGTGAAGTCACCGGGCAAGTACGACATCACCAAAGATCGTATTTCCCTGCTTGAAGCCCTCAGCATGGCGGGAGACCTCACCATCTACGGCAAGCGGGACGCCATCTACGTGATCCGCGAGGAGAACGGGGAGCGTGTCACGTACCGGGTGGACATCCGCTCGCGCGAGTTCTTCCGTTCGCCCGTCTATAACCTCAAGCAGAACGACGTGGTGTATGTGCAGCCCAACAAGGTGCGCGCCGGCCAGTCCACCATCAACGAAAACAGCGTGAAGTCCGTTTCTTTGTGGATTAGCATCGGATCGTTCATCTCGTCGCTGGGCGTACTGCTGTTCAAGTAGAGCGCCCGCACACCTTTAGATTATTTACCCTCTTATTATTCAACTGTTACTATTTCTTCAACTGTTACTATGATTGAAAATAAAAATGCCGTGGGCAAGCCTGCCGACGACTTCATACGCATACAAGACCTTTGGGGCATGTTCGTGCCCCGGTGGCGCTGGTTTGCCCTCTCCCTGGCTGTCGCCTTGTCCGTGGCGGCGCTCTACTTGCTCAGAACTCCCGCCATTTATACCCGCCACGCTGCCATCCTGGTGAAGGAAGACTCCAAGGGAGGAGCCACTTCCGGAAGCATGGGCGAGTTCGCGGACTTCGGGCTGTTCAAGTCCAACACCAACATCAACAACGAACTGCTGACGCTTGCCTCGCCCACGCTGATGACCGAGGTGGTGAAGCGGCTGGGGCTGGACGAGACCTATACCGTGCGCCGCGGACTGAGGAGGGTGGAATTGTACCGTTCCGCTCCGGTGGCAGTCCGCTTTTGCGGCAAGGCAGAACGTCCCGTTGCCTTCGATCTTGAACTGACTTCAAGGAACGATTTCCTGCTGTCCGGTTTTAAAGTGGAAGGCGAGGAGACGGGCGAGACCTTTTCGGGCAAAACGGGCGACACCCTGCGCACCTCGGCGGGCACGTTGCTCATCGACGCCACGCCCTACGCCACGGACGACTTTATGGGCACGTCCATACACTACGGCAAGCAGAGCGTGCAGGCGGTCACCGATTATTACACCGGAGCCTTGCGCGCCGAACTGGGCAACGAGGACGCCACCATCATCAACCTCAGCATAGATGACTCCTCCGTCCGGAAGGCGGAGGATATCCTGAATACCTTGATAGAGGTATATAATGAATATTGGATCAGGGACAAGAACCAGATTGCCGTCAGCACCTCGCAGTTCATCGGCGACCGTCTGGGCGTGATAGAGAACGAACTGGGACACGTGGACGCGAACATCGCAGGCTACAAGAGCGAGCATCTGCTGCCCGACGTGCAGGCGGCTTCCAGCCTCTACCTGATGCAGTCGGCCGAGAACAAGAAAGAACTGCTGGCGCTGAACAACCAGCTCTCCACCGCCCGTTACATCCGCGGCGAGCTGAACGGCAAGGGTCTGACCCAACTGTTGCCCGCCAATTCGGACATCGGCAACAGCCATATCGAGAGCTTGATAGGGGAGTATAACGCCCAGGTGCTGGAGCGCAACCGCCTGGCGGCGAACAGCAGCGAGAAGAATCCTCTGGTAGTGGATCTCACCGCTTCCTTGCGCAACCTGCACCACACCGTCGTGCAGTCGGTGGACAATCTGATTGTCTCGCTGGACACGCAGTTACAGAGCGTCCGCCGCCGGGAAGCCGCCACTACGGGGCAGCTGGCGTCCAATCCCGACCAGGCCCGCTACCTGCTCTCCGTGGAGCGGCAGCAGAAGGTGAAAGAGCAACTCTACCTCTACCTGTTGCAGAAGCGGGAGGAGAACGAACTTTCGCAGGCGTTCACCGCCTACAATACCCGCATCATCACCGCTCCGCGCGGCAGCCTGCTGCCCACCGCCCCCCGCAAGTTCAACATCCTGCTGGCGGCGTTCGCCGTCGGCCTGCTGCTTCCGGCGGTGCTTATCTTCATGAAGGAGAACATGAACACCAAGGTGCGCGGGCGCAAGGATTTGGAAGGGGTGACCGTGCCGTTCATCGGCGAGATACCGCTTTTTGTCCGCAGGCAAAAGAAATGGTTCGGGAAAGCGCCCGAAACGAACACGATTGTCGTGAAGGAGGGCAGCCGGGACATCATCAACGAGGCGTTCCGTGTGCTGCGCACCAACCTGGAGTTCATGACGGACAAGGGCGGCCGGTCCAACGTCATTGTCTTCACCTCGTTCAATCCGGGAAGCGGCAAGTCCTTCCTGGCCATGAACATATCCGTCAGCCTTGCCATCAAGGGAAAGAAGGTGCTGGTGGTGGACGGTGACTTGCGGCACGCTTCCGCTTCCGCCTACATCGGCTCCCCCAAAGTGGGGCTGAGCGATTATCTGAACGGACGGGTGGCGCATCTGGACAACATCATTGTGAAAGACCCGGAACGGAAGCTTCCGGACGTGCTGCCTGTGGGCACCATTCCTCCGAACCCTACCGAACTGCTGTTTGACGAACGCCTGAGGCAGGTGATAGACACCGTGAGGACGCAATATGACTATGTGTTGATTGACTGTCCGCCCGTAGAATTGGTGGCCGACACGCAGATCATCGAACAGTTGGCGGACCGAACCGTCTTTGTGGTGCGTGCCGGACTGCTGGAGCGGAGTATGCTGGCTGAGCTGGAGAATATCTACAGCGAGAAGAAATACAAGAACATGTCGATGATCCTGAACGCCACCATCGGAGGGGGAGGCCGCTACGGTTACAGCTATGGCTACCGGTATGGGTATCATTACGGTTACGGATATCACTATGGTTCAAATTAAAAAGATATTTCCCTGTGTGGCCGTTCAGAAGACATAGTACGCTGGAGGAGAGCGGCATTTTCCGCGGATTCACCGACTGGCACTGCCATATTCTGCCGGGGGTGGACGACGGTGTGCGGACGATGGACGAATCGCTGGAGGCTCTGCGCCTGTACGAAGAATGCGGAGTGGAATCCGTGTGGCTCACGCCGCACGTCATGGAAGACATCCCCAATACGACGGCGCGTCTGCGGGAGCGTTTCGCCGAGCTGCGTACGGTCTATCAGGGGACGGTGAAACTGCATCTGGCTGCCGAGAATATGCTGGATACACTGTTTGAGGAACGGCTGGAAGCGGATGACCTGCTTCCTATCGGAGAGAAGGGCGACTGCCTGTTGGTGGAAACCTCTTGTTTCAATCCGCCTATGGGGCTGCTTTCCCTGTTGAAGCGCATCCTGTCGAAAGGCTATTATCCGCTGCTGGCGCACCCCGAACGCTACCAGTATATGGATGGGCCGGACTACCGGGCGCTGAAGGAAGCAGGCATCGCCTTCCAGCTGAACCTTCCCTCTTTGGCGGGCATGTATGGCAGAGCAGTGCAGAAAAAGGCCGCATCCCTGCTGAAGGCAGGGATGTACGACCTGACAGGAAGCGACTTGCACGCCGCTTCCGTTTTCACCGCATTGCTCCGGGCGAGGATTGACAGTCGAAGCAGGGACAGGCTTTGGGCACACTTCCGGGCATGTCCCGATGCCCCCTGACCTGCGCCTGCGGAAAAAGCTTCAGCAGCTTCAGGATGAGCGCCTCCAGCTGTTGCCGCTGTTCCGGAGTGCGTGTGTCGGCAGGATGCCCGTCCGCGTCCAGTCCGCCTTCATAGCAGATGCCGATGGAGCAGCGGTTGAAGGGCCCTATTGAGAAATTTTGTATGTCCAACCAAGTTCCTTATAACCTATTTTCCAAATGGTACAAGGATACCCGGAAGAAGATAATTCTTGTTCAGGTTTTGGGTGCTCCCTCAGCGGAAGCAGAAATGCCGGAAAGTCCTTCGCCGATCCCGGAACAAAAGTCCGAATCGGCTCCTCGGCTTTCTTGTCATACCGAACTTCGAATCCTGGTGGATATCCGCATGAGCAATGGCGTTCATATCAGTCAGAAAAATTTAAGCTACGAAGGTTTGAAAAGAATTGAAGGAACGGGAGGAGACTCCTAAACCTTTTGAAGACCCATATTCAGATATGACCCCTGACGAAAAATCAAAAATGATAATAGCGCTGATGGCTGCTCGTGAGCGGGACGCTGAACAAAACAGCATATGGTTGTATAAAGTTCCCAGAGACCAAGATGCCCCACATGAATACAGAAAAAATTCTTGAAAGACAGTTGATAAATGGAAAGAGAAAATAAGAATATGAACCACAAACCAGAGATAGAGATAAAAATATACGGCGGTACGAATATGATAGCCCCCGTGGCTACTACCGCTGTTCAGAACTTTTATGGCGACCGGTTTGCTGAGGTCGCCTTGCATGCCGAAGTTTTTGACGTTTCCGGTTTGCCTGATGCCTCCGAAGTTCCGGGAGGCTCCGGCCTTTCCGGGAATCCGGACGCTTCCGGCGATTTTGAGAGCCTGAGTGATACCGAATGCCAGCTTTTCACCTATGTGCCCGACGTGAAGAAAGTGCGCGAGTACGTGCGCCTGCTTGGCGACTGCGCCACCGCCCACGACCTTGCCGGCGTGGTAGGCATCAAGGTGGACAACGTGAGGCAGCGGAGGTGACAGGGACATCCATGTCCGACGAACAGAATACAAACAGAAATACAGGAAAATGAGAGCATGTTTTATGGGACTAGGCTATATCGGCCTTCCCACAGCCATTGTTGCCGCCATGCACGGCATCGAAGTGACGGGAGTTGACATCAACCCCCAAGTGGTGGAAATGACCAATGCCGGAAGGCTCCACATCATCGAACCGGGCCTGGAGGAGATGCTTCGGGAAGCGGTGAAGGTCGGAACGCTGAAAGCCTCCGCTACGCCCGAAACGAGTGACGCCTACTTTATGGTGGTTCCTACCCCGTTCAAGGGAAACCACGAGCCGGACGTGAGCTACGTGGAAGCTGCCACCCGCAGCGTCCTTCCACTGCTGAAAGCGGGTGACTTGTATGTCATTGAATCGACCTCGCCCGTGGGGACGACCGAGGCCATGACCCATATCATTTTTACCGAACGTCCCGAACTGAAAGATAAAATCTATATTGCCTATTGTCCCGAGCGTGTATTGCCCGGTAATGTCATTTACGAGTTGGTGCACAATGACCGTGTTATCGGCGGTATCAATCCCGAATCTACCGAAAAGGCTATTGAGTTTTACTCGTGTTTTGTACAGGGCACTTTGCATAAGACAAATTGCCGCACCGCCGAGATGTGCAAGCTGACGGAAAATTCCTCGCGTGATATTCAGATAGCCTTTGCCAACGAGCTTTCGTTGATTTGTGACAAAGCTGGCATCAATGTATGGGAACTTATCGCTCTAGCCAACAAGCACCCGCGCGTCAACATCCTGCAACCGGGATGCGGTGTGGGTGGTCATTGCATCGCCGTTGACCCATACTTCATTACAGCCGACTTTCCGGCTGAATCGAGGCTGATTGCCGATGCTCGCGAGATAAACAACTACAAATCGTTTTGGTGTGCGGAGAAAGTGAAGAATGCCATTTTGGAATTTGAATTGAAGCATCATCGTAAACCTACGGTTGCCATGATGGGGCTGGCCTTCAAGCCGGATATTGATGATTTAAGGGAGAGCCCTGCCAAATACATTGTCACGAAGGTGATGCAAAGTTGCGATAATGCTGATATCCTCGTGGTGGAACCGAATGTGAAGGAACACAAAGTGTTTAAGCTAACGGATTACAGGGAGGCCTACGAACAGGCGGATGTGGTGGTGTTCTTGACGGCGCACAGTCCGTTCAGGGAACTGGCTTGGAGGGAGGACAAGGTGATGCTGGACTTTTGCGGGATATTCAGGAGGTAGGTGATGAAAGGCATGGAAATCATCAGGCTTGAAAAAATGCAGGGATAAAGTAGGATGCTCGATATTTTTGCCTATCTTTGTGTCAATATGAATTCTAAAACATGGTTTTATGAATTGCAAAGAATTGATAGACCGCTTGAAATACATGATAAAGAGCGTTTCTCCCGACTCTCAAGCCATCCTTTATGGTTCTGAGGCGCGTGGAGAGGCAAAGCAGAATAGCGACATTGACATCCTGATTCTGGTTGATAAAGACGTATTGTCTCCTGTAGAGGAAGATGTCATCACTGCTCCGATTTATGATTTGGAAATAGAGACAGGCACTGTCATCAGCCCGATTGTGATGACCCGTAAGGCTTGGGATGCGGCAAAGAGAAAGACGATGTTTTATTATAATGTGATGAAAGACGGTGTACTGTTGTAATGTGGAATTCCGCAGTCAACAGAATGTATTACGCCTGTTTTCATATCTTCAGAGAGTTTACCAAAGATGAAGTTGATAATTTATACCTTCAAACTTTATTCTTGATAGGTGAAGTTGATAGGTTGCTTGCGCAGGTATAAAGTAAGCAGTTTGAATTTTGAAACCACGGAGACAGTAAAAGGAAAGAGTTTCGGGCAAAGTGCTGTCTCGGCTTCCCCAAAAATAAAATCATTTTTTAGCTTGTAAATACAGCAAATATTTTTTATTTCTTCCGACCTGTTTATAATAGCATCATAGATGTCCTCATTGTTCTATTCAAAGAGGGTGGCTATTGCTATGACGACTTCTTGAAGAGCTCCCTTTCTTACTTGCGAAACTTAAATATATGATCTGAGATATACGGCCATCTGTCAATTGGCATTTAAAATCGAATAAAAATGATAAGGACATCACAGAAAGAAATAAAGAATACGCAGTTGAATGCTAAAGAATTGATACTTTCCGATCGTACCTATTTCATGGGACTTGCCATGCTGATGGTCATCTGTTTTCATTTTGTGAGTTGGGTGGGTTTTGGAAAATTTTTACTACCATTTCTATGGGGATATATTGGGGTGGATATATTTCTGTTTTTCAGCGGTATAGGACTTTGCTTTAGTTATAAAAAGTATTCTTACCTGACTTTTATTCAACGTAGGGCCATCCGAATTATCCCCTTGTATATGGTCGGTGCCGTGCTTGATACGGCAATCACTTCATGGCAAGATGGAATTTCATTTAGTTCCTGGGACTGGTTTTGCAATATCACTTCATTATCGTATTACCATATCGGAGGATATTTAAGAGATTGGTATTTAAGTAGTTTAATCTTGCTGTATTTGACATTCCCAATCGCCTATAAGTATGTTAATAAATGTAAATCGGGGGGGGTAATTTTCACGGTTATACTTGGACTGCTGGCAATTATATTTGTTTATTCAGCGACAGGCAAGAATATGCCATTTCAATACAACTGCCTGATAAGTCGTATCCCGATATTCCTGTTGGGTATTCTGGTATATGATAGATACACAGATATCGGCAATATTGAGAATCAGAGATATCGCAAGGTTATGTGGATTAGCATGGTGCTTGGAATGATGTTTTTAGTGGCAGACAGACTGATTCCAATCAGCATCGGTTTTGTTGCGACTGCCCTGATTGCGCCGGCCTTGATTTATGGATTGGCTATGCTGCATCGTCACATCGGCAAGTCTCTAATGCGAATAATAAGATTTATCGGGATATATTCTCTTGAATTTTATGTAGGCAATCTGATTATTCATGTAACGATTGACATTATGCCATCAAAGATGGCAAAGGTGGCCTATTACATAATAGGGAATCTGGTATTTGCTCTCATGCTGATACCGTTTAACAAGTTAGTGGCCAAATATTGTTCCTCTCTTATCAAAAGATATAGATAGAGTATTTAAATAAATATGAAAGTTTATATAAAAAACATTTCAAGAAAGGAAGGAGAGTTCCAATTTTACAAGCATCAGCTTGTAGAAGCTTGTATCAGACAAAATATACCATTTGTAAACGAATTACAAGTGTGTGTGCGATTGAAACTAAGTATGTTGATGACGAAATTGGGACATTGGATAAACTTTTTCTTTTGTCGATGTAATAATAAAGCAATTATTGTACCTACCGGGGGGGGAGGATTAATATATGCGTCATTTCCGTATGGTTTATTTTATGAAATAATTCCTGTATTTTGGGATAGTTGGCCTTTTAATTGGGAAGAACAGATTTACTCGTTAAGGAGATTAAAATGTAGAACGTGTTTTGTGACTTCCAGCCAAGTTGCGCAAAGGATAAAAGAATCATTGCCAAACATAAATGTCCATTGGCTTCCTGAAGGTATAAATGTATTGGATTATGTACCTGGACGGGATCTGGTGGAACGAAGCATTGATATATATGAACTAGGAAGGCAAAAGGCCGATTACCACAGGATTTTGTGCGATTTGAAATCAGAAAATGTCTTTTCAAGTTTTTTTTGTAATGAATATGATATAAATGGGATAACTACTAAATTAGCATTTCCTACTGCAAAGGATTTGTTGAATGCTTTACCCGATATAAAGATAGTGATTTCTTTTCCTCAAGTGGATACACATCCGGAAAAAGTAGGTGATATAGAAACTCTGACTCAACGATATTGGGAAGCAATGCTTAGCCGAAATCTGATAATAGGCCGGGCCCCCAATGAATTAATTCGGCTGATTGGTTATAATCCTGTAATTGATGTGAATTGGGAAGATCCTAAAAAACAACTTTCGGATATATTACTTAATATAGGCTCTTATCAAAAATTAGTCGATAAAAACTATCAAGCAGCGAGGAAAGTAGCTTCTTGGGATAATAGGGTCAAAGATATTATAGCCATTCTTCAAACTTCCGGCTATGAAATATAATTATGGGGCAAGTACTCAAATTAGGGCTGTGGCTTGAAAGTTCCATCATTTTGAATGAACATGAAAGTACTATTTTAATTCCTTCAACAAGTATATATTAATGTGTAACATCATTGACAAGTTTTTCTCCGGCAACCAACGGAGCATTGCAGTAAAGAAGAATATATTGGGGGCTTTTGCGGTAAAAGGAATCAGTATAACAGTTTCTTTGGTATTGGTTCCGTTGACATTAGGGTATGTCAATGCCGAACTGTATGGAATATGGCTCACGCTGTCGTCTATTATGGTATGGCTAGGTTTCTTTGATGTAGGTTTTACATTAGGTTTAAAGAATAAACTGGCAGAAGCTATCGCTTTGTCTGATTGGATGCGAGGTAAAGCATTGGTCAGTACCACCTATTTCATGATGATAATCATATTTATCCCGCTTTGCATATTACTGGAATTGCTGGTTCCATTGGTTAATTGGAGCAGTTTCCTTAATGTGTCTATAATCTATAATCCGGACATAACGAGAGCTATTCGTCTGCTGGTACTGTTCTTTTGCCTGCAGATGATAGTCAATGTACTGACTTCTGTCATATCTGCCTATCAGAAAGTAGCTTTGGCGTCCACATTTCCCGTGGTAGGAAATATCCTTTCGCTTGGCGTTATATGGCTGTTGACGAAGCTATGTCCGCCGTCACTGCCATGGCTTGCTGTCGCTATATCGGCAATGCCTGTCATAGTAGTATCGGTGGCTTCCTTTATCCTGTATGGCAAGCGTTTCGGCAGGGTATCTCCAAGTTTGAAGCACATCAGCACAGGGTATGTCAAGGAACTGTTCGGCTTGGGCGCACGCTTCTTTATCATTCAGATACAGGTTGTCGTGCTTTATCAAAGTACCAATATACTCATAAGCAATCTTAGCGGCCCCGAAGAAGTGACGAGCTATAACATTGCCTATAAATATTTGGGGGTTGCCATGATGATTTATGCCATAATGCTTGCTCCTTTATGGCCTGCTTTTACAGATGCTTATGCAAAACGTGATTTTACGTGGATGAAAAAAGTCTATGTGAAATTCTGTAAAGTCTATGTGCTTTCAGCTGTCGCTTTAATATTCATGTGTATCGTATCGCCTGTGGTCTATCATCTTTGGATTGGTGAAAAGGCAGGAATGTCCATGCCGATGACGGTTTGTGTTTGTATCTATATGCTGGTTCACAATTGGGATAGTTTGCAAGTGAATATGATTAACGGCGTAGGATCAATCAAGTTACAAACTTATGTCACTCTCATAGGTTTGATACTTCACATTCCGCTTTCTTTTCTGTTAGGCCGCTATTTCGCTATGGGAGCTTTGGGAGTGATACTGTCAATGTCGGTCATTAATTGCATTTACAGTACATTCTTTACGATACAAATCAATAAGATCATAAATCAAAAAGCCAAAGGCATTTGGATACGATAATCACCGCTCCTCTTTTTTAGGAAGATATTACTGTGTAAGCACTCATTGTATGGCTCTTGCCCCATCTTTCTTGGCGTCTTATCTTTGT
>OKSL01000015.1_pt1 | contig 138719 bp, 105 predicted proteins | sample 1606251 | NCBI WGS metagenome assembly OKSL01 (sample SAMEA3879543, study PRJEB24766) | human gut metagenome | biome: human-associated habitat; feature: feces | place: USA | collected 1985/1987 | reverse complement strand
AACCGGGGACACAAGGATTTTCAGTCCTTTGCTCTACCAACTGAGCTATGACACCTTTTTCGTTTGCGGGTGCAAAGATAAAGAGTTTTTTTTATACTGCAAGGATTTTTGAGGAAAAATATCTAAAAAAGGTACCTCTTCTATCCAAGAGAGGTACCTTTTCAACTATTTGGCCGATTACTCAGCATTAGTCAATATTTGGATTGATACTATGCCAATCATTAATGGAAGGCAGCACGCCCATCGCGATAACTTCGTCGCGGAGCTTGCAAAGGTGAGCATAACTCTCTTTCAGTTTGGCTTCTTCTTCAGGGGTACCGTTCAATTCATGATAACGCACACCATCTTTAGTGATTTCAGTTTCCATAGCCATCATGATGTGATCAAAGCCGTGGCTGTGAACATAAGTGCCGGCCGGCCAACGGAACGGTTTACCCCCCATAGCGGCAGCAATCATTTCAATGGAGACGTACGCCGGACTTTGGAAAGAAGAACGGCCGCGCAAAGCGATGATATTGGCACCGCCTTTAATTACCTTTGTCTGGATTTCCGCCCATTGTTCCTTGGTAAGGGCAGGCGTACCGATGATATCCAGCAAGGGCTTGCCATCTACTTTGGCAGTAGAGGCATATACAGCCATCTGTTCACCGTGTCCGCCATAAGTGCGGCAATTCTCTATTTTATCCGGAGCGATGCCAAAATGCTTGGACAACTCACTGCGCAGGCGGGTACTGTCAAGAGCCGCCAGTGTAGTCACTTGAGACGGTTTCAATCCGGAATACAATAAAGTAATCAGGCCGGTGATGTCAGCCGGGTTAAAGATTACGACAACGTGTCTTACATCCGGACAATAAGCTTTGACATTTTTCCCGAATTCTTCGGCAATGGCAGCATTGCCTTTCAGCAAGTCTTCACGGGTCATGCCTGCCTTGCGGGCTGCTCCACCTGAAGATACTACATATTTGGCACCGGTCAATGCCTCTTTGATATCTGATGTAAATGTCAAGTTCAAGCCTTCGAAACCGCAGTGGAACAATTCCTCCGCTACGCCTTCCAGCCCGGGAGCATAAGGGTCATACAGACAGATGTTGGGAGTAAGATGCATCATTATGGCGGTTTGTGCCATGTTAGAGCCAATCATGCCGGCTGCACCTACGATGGTCAGTTTGTCATTTGTTAGAAATTCCATACTTTTTTATTTAAAGGTGAATAATTCAAATGCTTTATTGCTTACTACATTACAAAGATAACCGATTTCCGAAAGAGTTGTTCATAGAAAAAAGTTATCTTTCAAAGCGAAAAGTTATGAGATTACATTATCTTTGTCCCAAAACGAAAGAGTATGAGCATAGAGTTAGGAAAATACAATACGCTGAAGGTAGTGAAAGAAGTGGATTTCGGTATGTATCTGGATGGAGAGGAAGAGGGAGAAATTCTGCTTCCCGCACGCTATGTACCTGAAAACTGTAAACCGGGAGATGAGTTGAAAGTGTTTATCTACTTGGATAATGAAGAACGATTGGTTGCCACCACGCTGACACCGTTGGTGCAGGTTGGCCAGTTTGCCTGTCTGGAAGTGTCTTGGGTTAACCAATACGGCGCTTTTCTGAACTGGGGGCTGATGAAGGATTTGTTTGTACCTTTCCGTGAACAAAAGATGAAAATGCAGGTAGGCAAAAAATATGTAGTCCATGCACACCTGGATGACGAAAGTTACCGCATTGTGGCATCGGCAAAGGTAGATCGCTACTTGTCCAAAGAGAAAGCTCCCTACGAGTTCGGCCAGGAAGTAGATGTCCTTATCTGGCAGAAAACAGATTTAGGTTTCAAAGCGATTATCGAGAACCAATATAGCGGTTTGCTGTATGAAAGTGAGATTTTCCAGCCCCTACATACCGGAATGACAATGAAGGCGTATGTGAAGCAGGTACGCGAAGACGGCAAGATAGACCTGATACTGCAGAAGCCCGGTCAAGGCAAAGTAGAAGATTTTTCAGAGATTTTACTGGAATATATCCGTAATAACGGAGGACGCACGACATTAAATGACAAAAGTCCGGCAGAAGAAATCTATGACACCTTTGGGGTCAGCAAGAAGACTTTCAAGAAAGCAGTGGGAGATTTGTATAAGAAACATCTCATACTCCTGCAGAAAGATGGCATTGCCTTGGCCAAATAGGGATTTCCCTATTCAACTATAGAGAGAAACAGATAAATAGGGGAAAACATTCCCCTATTTTTGCTTCCACAGAAGAATAGATTGAATATAAATTTGTAAAAAACGATATCATGAAACGAATAATGCTTATAATTTTTGCCTCCATAATGGGTACCGCCATTTGCAGTGCGGCCATGAGCAATAGCAAAGTGCGTAAAGAGACCCGTTTCCTTACGGACAAAATGGCCTATGAATTGAATCTGAATACGGAGCAGTACAATGATGTATATGAAATCAATTACGATTTCATTGCCGGCATACGTTACCTGATGGATGACGTGCTGCGTGGTGAGGAGTGGGCCTTGAACCGTTATTATGATTACCTGGATGTGCGTAATGATGATTTGCGATGGGTGTTGAGCAGCAGGCAGTACAGCCGGTTTATGCAAGCTTCCTATTTTTACCGTCCGGTTTATGTAAGCGGCGGACGTTGGGAATTCCGCATTTACATAAACTATACCAACCATAACCATTTTTATTTCCCGCGCCCATACCATTACCGTACATATTGCGGCGGGCATTATCGCACGAATCATCATAATACAAGCTATTACCGGGGACGTTATAACCATCCTGTTTACAATGGAGTGTACCGCATCCGGAATGACAGGTCTTATCATACCGCCCGCCGTTCCGATTTCGGTTCGGTAACTATCCGTCCCAATTCAAGTACTCGTCCTACAGGAAATGCAGCCACTACGACAAGACGTACCGGCAGTACGGGCAGCAAGCGGGAACATGTTAACACCTCTTCCCGTCCTGCAAATGCCGCCGGGAGCAGTACCCGTCGCAATACCAATGATAGCAGAGTAAATTCGAAGGATAATACGTATAGAAGTATAGAAAAAAAAACACGAACCTTAAATCGTAAGTCTTCCCATATCTCCGAAAAGAGACGGGAGCATAAATAATTTCAGATTGTTTAATGATATAACAGCTGTTTTTAAGATTCCATTCAAAAACAATATAATTTAAAAAACACCGTCTTTATGGTATAGGAACAGAATTCACTATGTCAAAAATAAATCTCTGTTTTAAGTTTTGCCCAGTATTTTTAGAGGAGTCTTTTTGAATATAACTTTAAAATATATAGCTTAGTCATGAATTCGGAACTTACGGCGTTTAATGAATTATTCACTAATTATAAAGGAAGATTTATTCGTTTTGCTCAAACTTATGTGCGCGACACTGCCATCGCAGAAGATTACGTGATTGACGCACTCATCTATTATTGGGAAAATCGCCATAAGCTGGAGGGGGATGTAAATGTTCCGGCCTATGTCCTTACTGTTATCAAACACAAATGCTTGAATTATCTGCAACATCAAAGTTTGCATGAAGAAATTGTAGATACTATGATATCACATGCCCAATGGGAGTTGAACACACGTATTACCTCTTTAGAGGCTTGTGAACCTTATGAACTATTCGTTGCAGAAGCACAGGAAATTGTAAAAACAACACTGGCACGACTTCCCAAACGTACCCATGAAATCTTTATCATGAGTAGAATGCAAAACTTGTCTCACAAAGAAATTGCAGAAAAGCTTGACATAACGACAAAAGGCGTAGAATTTCATATCGCAAAAGCTTTGAAAGAACTGCGTATCGGACTAAAAGATTACCTGCCAGTTTTCCTCTATTTATTCTTCTATTAAAAAAAAACTCATTTTTTCACTAGGGATGCACCTAAGTCATCTGCCTTCTATATATAGGCGGAATAAAAAGCCATTCCTCCAATAGAATTTTAGATTATGGATAGAAATTTGTTAGTTCGCTTTTTTGAAGGTAATGCTTCGTTGCAAGAAGAAATGCAAATCCGGAAATGGATGGAAGCGTCACCTGAGAATTATCAGGCTTTTTTTAAAGAAAGGAAATTGTTTGATGCGATGACCCTTCTGACTGAAGAGGACGCCGACTCTCGTTCAAATAAGTTTGTAGCTATCAAAAACAGTTGGTTTAAGAAACTGGTAGAAATGGCAGCTGTAGTTGCTATAACCATAGGAATTACCGTCTTCTACCAGCAATATTCAAAAAGGGACGAATTGTTGGCTATGCAAAAAATAATGGTTCCTGCCGGACAAAGAATCAGTTTGGAATTATCTGACGGAACAATAGTATGGCTTAATTCACGTACCCAAATTGAATACCCTGCTTCATTCACTGGAAATAATAGAAAAGTAAAACTTGATGGAGAAGCTTACTTTGAGGTGACAAAAGATACACATAAACCATTCGTAGTAGAAACAGCGAAAGGTAATATCGAAGTATTAGGTACTAAATTTAATATAGAAGCTTATTCGGAAGATAATACATTCGTTACTGCATTGATGGAGGGATCAGTTAAGGTGACGAGAGGAAAGATGCAATATATGCTTCACCCTAATCAATTGGCTTATCTTAAAAACGGAAAGATGAATATAGCCCCGATTGAGGACTCCAATTTATATCGATGGCGTGAAGGTTTGATCTGTTTTAGAGATGAGTCGTTTGCTAATATCGTAAAGAAGTTCGAAAAGTATTATGGAGTTGAAATAAGAATAGAGAACAGTGCAGCTGCCAGTTATCGCTGTACCGGCAAGTTCCGTCAGTCGGATGGAGTGCTTTATGCATTAAAAGTCCTGCAAAAGGATGTAAATTTTAAGTTTAATAGAGATGAAAATAGCCATATTATTTACATAAAATAGATTGCCTATGATGAAATACTAATAAAAACACACTCCTAGATTCGTTAATAAAAGAATGCTGACAAGTTTGGCCGCATGTCAGCACTCCAGATTAACACAATTATCTAATAACCGTATTAATTATTAAATGCATTACAAAGATATGAATAAAATTTCTTTGTGGGGAACTTTATATCCCCAAAAATTACGAACTAACCGTATTTTTAGTATTATGAAAACCACATTGTTCCTGGCTTTTGTGTCTGCATTCAGCCTATACGCAGGAAACACCCATTCACAGAATGCCAAAGTTACTCTGTCAAAGAGTAATAGCACTCTGGAAGTTATACTGAATGAAATAGAGAATCAAACAGATTACCTATTTATCATCAACTCTCATGTAGACACTCACCAGAAATCTTCTGTTAAAGTAAAAGAGACTCCGGTATCTGAGGTCTTGGATGACTTGTTCAAGGATACTGATGTACATTATATGATGGAAGGAACCCATATTATTCTTTCTAATAAAGGTGTAGCGAAGACGCCTGTAGCTCAACAAACAAGAACTGTTACCGGCAAAATTATAGACGAAACGGGAGAACCTCTGATAGGAGTCAGTGTTTTGGTGAGAGGCACTAATAATGGTGCAATTACTGATGTAAATGGTGATTATTTCATTACAGGTAATATTACCGATACCACTGTTTTGGAAATAACTTACATTGGTATGAAGAAGCAGACAATTGAAATCGGAAGCCGCAACCGCATCAATGTAACGATGCTATCGGACGCTGAAACCTTAGATGAAGTAGTAGTGGTTGGCTACGGGACACAAAAAAAGGTGAATTTAAGTGGAGCCGTAGAGGCGGTTAGTGGAAAAGTTTTGGCCAACAGGGCTACCAACAGTATTGGTACTATGCTGCAAGGAATTGTACCTAACTTGAATATATCTATCGGTGACGGGCAAGCTAATTCAATTCCTAAATTCAACGTGCGCGGTGAAACTTCCATCAATGGTGGTACTCCCTTGATTGTGGTAGATGGCATTCCTACTGATGCTTCTATTTTTAGCCGGATGAACAGCTCGGATATTGAGAATATTTCTGTATTGAAGGATGCTTCCTCGGCTGCTATTTATGGAGCAAAAGCTGCTTATGGCGTTATTCTGGTTACAACAAAAAGGGGCACTAAAAGCGAGAAGATCAGAGTTGATTTTAACAACTCAATCAGTTTGCGAAAACTGGGACGTATGCCCAAAATAGTGAAAGACCCCTATATTCAAGCCAGTTATAAGAAAGAGATGGGTAAACCTTGGTACGATCTTTACTCCGACGAAGACCTGAAATACATCGAAGAAATGAAGAATGACCCTAGCAAACCTAATGTGATTCCAAGTTTCAGTAATCCTGAATATTATACTTATTTAGGTAATACGGATTGGTTCTCTGAGATTTATGATGAAACGGGTATTACCCATTCCCATAATCTTAGTTTATCCGGAGCTACAGACAGAACATCCTACTATGTTGGTATGCAATATATGCAAGAAAGAGGTCTTCTGAAAATCAATAAGGATATAATGGACCGTTACAATCTGCGCACGAAAGTAGATTTCAAACTGACCGATTGGCTGACTTTTGGTAACAATACTTCTGCCTTGTATTACACTTATAAAAGGCCGAGTACTTTCTCTTCCTGGTTATTCCAACGTATTAATAATACCAATACTTTGATGACCGTTAAAAACCCCGATGGCTCATGGACGAAAGAAGGAGCTGAACTTATAGGATCCTTATCCGAAGGCCAAGCTACTACAACAGAATTGAATCTTCAATCACAATTTACTTTAGACATGTCTTTGATTAAAAATGTTCTTTCTATAAAAGCCGATGCAACTGCTCGTTTGGGGAACAAGGAAACCGATCAATGGGATACCGATATGAATATTCCTTACAAACAAGGTCCCAATCTCGCAGAAGAGTCACTGGGCTGGGTGGATATAGCAAAATTAGAGAAAGAAAGAGAACAATATATCAGTCTGAATGCCTATTTAGATTTCAATAAATCATTTGGCAAACACAGTTTGAGTGCTTTAATAGGTTTCAATCAAGAATATGACAGCCACAAATACATGCGAGGTGAGCGCGAAGAACTGATTAGTTCTACATTACCAAGTGTGGAATTAGCCACCGGTGCGGCACGCGTCAGAGAGGAAAATTACGAATGGGCAACCCGTAGTGGCTTTTTTCGTTTGAACTACATGTTCAACAATAGATATATTCTGGAAACAAACGGACGCTATGATGGCTCATCCAGATTTCCCAAAAATGACCGTTTCGGCTTCTTTCCCTCTGTATCCGCTGCTTGGATCATCACACAAGAAAAGTTTATGAAAACTACACAAAACTGGCTGAGTCATGCTAAACTAAGAGTTTCATACGGTGCATTGGGCAACCAAGATGTAGGCTACTATGAATATATTTCCAGCATGGATTCAAAAGAGCAACAGCTCCTTCTCAATGGCGTTAAACCCATGGGAGTTGATCCAAGCGGATTGGTATCCAGTGTACTGACTTGGGAGAAAGTCTACACTCAAAACTTAGGACTTGATTTAAATTTTTTAGCTAACAGATTAACTTTTTCTGGTGATATTTATCGCAGAGACACCAAAGACATGTTGACTAAAGGAAAGACATTGCCTAATGTATTAGGTACTTCCGAACCTAAAATTAATGCTGCGGATATGAAGACCGAAGGTTGGGAAGTGTCTTTGGGTTGGAGAGATATTTTCACCTTGAAAGGTAAACCATTCAATTATAGCGCCAGATTTATTTTGTCTGACAGTCGTTCTTTTATTACAAAATTTGACAATCCAACAGGCAATCTGAACGACTATTATGCAGGACAGGAAATAGGCAATATTTGGGGATTAGTTACCGAGGGGTTCTTTATTGACCAAGCAGACATTGATAGCCATGCGGACCAGTGGGATGTAACCGCTTACCCAGGGGACAGACCCATTCAGCCCGGTGATCTAAAATACAAAGATCTAAATGGTGATAAAAAAATAAATAGCGGTTCATGGACCATAGATGATCCGGGTGATTACAAAGTTATCGGAAATACAGCTAATCGTTACAATTATGGTGCTGATTTTTCAGCAGACTGGAATGGTTTTGACTTACGGATCCTATTGCAAGGTGTTGGTAAAAAGGACTGGTATCCGGAAAGCAACTACTTCTTCGGCATCTATAGAGCTCCTTGGGCGAATGTACTTGAAAATAACTTGGATCATTGGACTCCGGAAAACACGAATGCATACTTCCCAAGACTGAAGTCGTATATAGCCGAAGGAGGAAAAGACATAGCTATTAACCAAACCCGTTACCTGCAAAATGCTTCTTATTTACGCATCAAGAACATAACGATTGGATACACTCTACCGAAAGAGTTAACCACGAAGGCCCGATTAGAAAGAGTAAGATTCTATCTAACAGGTGACAATATCTTTGAGTTCACTAAACTTTCAAAGAATTATGACCCTGAAATTTTGGGGACAAGTCATCCTATGCAGAGAATATTTTCATTTGGTTTAAACTTATCATTCTAAAAACGAAGAACTATGAAAGTAAATAAATACATATATTTATTATTCGGACTACTCTTGACGAGTTGTAACGATTCTTTTCTGGAAAGATATCCGGATACAGAACTATCTGATAAAACTTACTTTAAGACAGAAAAAGACTTAGAATTGTATACTAACACATTCTATAATGATCTTCCCTACTACTACCTAGATTATGCAACCGACAATGCTTCTATCTATTCAGAACCAACCGAAATTGTAAATATGATGCATGGTGGTATTACCCCTTCTTCTGTAGAAGGTTGGGATAACTGGGGTAAATTGCGTAAATACAATGTATTACTTGAAAATGTACATAAGACAATCGGAAATTCCGACAATATCAATAACTATATAGGGATTGCCCGTTTGATGCGTGCGCAATGGTATTATGATATGGTGAAACGCTACAATGAAGTACCTTGGTATTCCACTTCAATCAAAGATACAGATGTTGACTTGTTATATAAGAAGAAAGACAGTCGTGAACTTGTCGTTGATTCTGTTTTTGCGGATCTGGAATATGCAGCCAAGAATATTTCTACAGAGATGAAAAATAGAACAGTCATCAATAAGTGGTATGCTTATGGTTTATTGGCAAGAATAGCTTTGCATGAAGCTTCTTTCAGAAAATATCATGATGAGTTGAAACTGGAAACAACTGCTGCCGCTTACTATGAAAAGGCTATCAAAGCCTGTGAGAAAATCATGGAGAGCCAGTTGTTCTCTATCGACAAAACCGGAGGTCCAGACCAAGCTTATGAAAATCTGTTTACGAACAACAACTTATCTACAAGCCCTGAAATTATTCTATTCAAGGATTTTGATGATAAACAGAATATCAAACACGATGCATCTCGAAGAGTATTCAGTTATGTTAGTAGCTTGAGTCGCAGTTTGATGGAGAACTATGAATATATAGAAAACGGCAAAGCGATTCCTTTCACTTCAGTACCAAACTATGATAAAATGTCGATGACTGAAACCTTTAAAAACAGAGATCCCCGCTATAAGCAAACATTTATGTATCCGGGATATATTCGTCCGGGCGAAAACAAGCCTTTTGTTCCAAACCTGTATTTGGGAGGCTATCCGCAAACTAAGTTTGTGGCCAAAACCGCCGACCAAATGGACTGGATTCGTTCTTATAATGACATCCCCATCCTGCGATATGCTGAAGTACTTTTTATCTATGCAGAGGCTAAAGCTGAACTGGGTCTCTTGACACAAGTTGATTTGGATGCAACAGTCAACCTAGTGAGAGAAAGAGTAGGCATGCCTGCCATTCTATTAACCTCCTTAGAACTGAACAAAAACCTAGAGAAGCAATACCCCAATGTGACAGGAAGCCAAAAGAATATTCTTTTGGAAATTCGTAGAGAACGTAGAATTGAGTTCGCTTGTGAATATTTCCGATATGATGATTTAATGAGATGGAAAGCCGGCAAACTTTTGGAAGAAATACAGCAGGGAGTCTATATTGACAAGTTTGGATTGCATGACTTCACCGGAGACGGAATTGCTGATATAGGTATCTTTGAAAGTGAAGCCACAAACACAGTACCGGAGAATGAGCGAAGTAAATATGTATTCTATTACATGAAAGAAAAATCTGGTTCGCAAACTGCTATCTGTCTTTCAGAGAAAGATCATGGATACATTATGGCATCAACGGAAGTGAACTCGGCAACACGGAAGTTTGAGGAACCGAAGTATTATTACTTCCCGATTCCTAAAACACAGTTTACTATTAATGAAAATCTGACACAAACAATTTTCTGGTAAGAATTAAGCACTAGGAAGGTCTGGACAGATATAGAAAGTCCAGACCTTCTACTGAAAGAAATGAATATGAATAAATTTATCAAACTTACGTTACTATTTCTCTTTTGTGCAGTTCAGCCTTTTTCCGCTCAAAAATATTTCATTACTCCTTTACCTCATTCTGTGACAGAGAAAATAGGTGTTTTTCCATTAACGGATGAAGTATCAATTGAAGCTGACCCGGTGCTTTCCAACGAAGTTGTTTATTTAAAAGCTCTACTAGAAGCGAATTATAATATTCATTTGACAGACAAGTCTTCCAAAATTATCAAAATAACCTTGGAGGACAAGCTGCTTGTCGGAAATCAATCGGGATATATATTAAGTGTAAATGAAGAATCGGTGGTAATCAAAGCCTCGACACCGGAAGGAGTGTTTTACGCTATCCAAACATTACGGCAATTGATAGAGATACAATCATCCAAAGCAATCATACCTTGCATTGAAATATCGGACTATCCTCACTATGCCTGGCGGGGAATGATGCTTGATGAAGGACGTTATTTCAAAGGAAAGGAAACAGTAAAAACATTATTGGCTGAAATGGCTAAATTGAAATTGAATGTTTTCCATTGGCATTTAACAGATGACCAAGGGTGGAGAATCGAAATTAAGAAATATCCTTTACTTACCAAGATTGGTTCCAAAAGGGATTCAACCCAGACTAATAACGGATATGACTGGCCGTGGATACACAATAAATGGGATGGTAAACCACATGCCGGTTTTTATACCCAAAAGGAGATTAAAGAGATAATAGATTATGCAGAGAAACTTCACATAACGATTGTTCCTGAAATAGAGATATTGACTCATACTACTGCTGCTATTGCATCCTATCCTTACCTAGGAACTACAGGCAAAAAAGTAAGTGTAGCTTGTAATTTAGGAGTAATGGATGAAGTAATGGACCCATCTAACCCTGCCTCCATGGAGTTTATTTATGACGTTTTAGATGAAGTTGCCGCCCTATTTCCCGGAAAGTATATTCATGTAGGTGGTGATGAGTTGCTTGGTGATCATTGGAAGATGTCGGAAAGTGTTCGAGAGCTTAAGAATGCTCTGAAGATAACCGAAGATTATGAACTGCAAATTTGGTTCTTCAACCAAATATCCTGGTACTTGAAGAATAAAGGAAAAAATATGATTGGGTGGAGCGATTTTATTGGCAAGCACAATAAGCCATCCAAAATTAAAGTGAATATGGCAGAGGGAACGATTGCCCAATATTGGCAGGGAGACTACAATGACTTGAAGTACTGTCTGGAGCATCCCTTGAATGTATTGCAGTCGCATACGGACTTTGCTTACTTCAATGCTTCTATTCCACAAATATATAAAAGAGAACTGGTGCCGATGCAACTGCCGTCCGAACTGAAAGTTAAAGTCTTAGGCATTTCAGCAGCGTCTTGGTCTGAATTCAACGCTACCCCCGAGCAAACCTACAAGCATATTTTTCCTCGGATTGCTGCATATGCAGAGTTAGGATGGACTGATGAGAAGCAAAGGGATTATGATAACTTCACTAAACGATTGAAAAAACTTTGTTCAAAGTGGAAGGCGCAAAAGCTTCCAATAGGGGAGTTTAAGAACTGAATTCTCTGATACTGCCCCACAAGGTAACTGTATTAATATACTGGTTTCTGCCAACGTATTGGCAAGCCTTTGCCAACATATAGGCAAATTGTTGCCAACGGCTTGGCAACGGCTTGCCAGCAAGGTGGCAAAACAAGGAATATATATCTAAAACAAGTTGTTAATAATGAAGAAGATAAGTTTTATATTACTATTGCTGATCTGCTCCTTGAATGCCAAGGCAGACTCTACCCCCCAATGGATCACTGCATTCGAAAATCAGAATGCAACCAATTCATGGATTTGTTTGCAAAAGGAGTTTACTGTAAAAGTAGTTCCGGCACATGCATCCGCCCGTATTGCTGCTGACAGCAAATATTGGTTGTGGATAAATGGAAAACTGGTTGTTCTGGAAGGAGCCGTAAAGCGTGGACCTAACCCACGGGACACTTATTACGATGAGGTCGATATAGCCCCTTATCTGAGGTCCGGTCATAATGTGTTGTCTGCACTTGTGTGGTATTTCGGGAAAGAAGGTTTCTCATACAACCCAAGTGGTTCGGGAGCTTTGCTTTTTGATTGCGAAGCCGGTGAGTTTGTATTGAAGAGCGACGCTACTTGGAAGGCTGCGATGCACCCTTCTTACTATATGCCATTGAAACCTATTCCCAACTTCCGCTTGCCGGAGTCGAGTATCGGGTTTGACGCCCGAGATGATATTGACGGCTGGGAGTCTGGTAATAATTCGAACTGTCAGAGTTGGGCAGTTGCCCGTGTTGTGGGCAAGGAAGGAGATGCTCCCTGGAACAAGCTCCATCATCGGGTGATACCAATGTGGAAAGACTTCGGACTGAAAAATTACGTGTCTCAAACAGTTCGTTCGGGTGAAGTGAACGATACACTGGTTTGCCGTTTGCCGTATAATGCGCAAGTAATGCCCTATATGGAAGTTGATGCAGCGCCGGGGCGGTTGATAACCATCTTGACCGATCATTACCAAGGTGGTAGCGCCTATAATGTCCGTGCCGAGTATATCACGAAATCGGGTACGCAACACTATGAAAATAAAGGTTGGATGAATGGAGAAAACATTTATTACGTCTATCCTAAAGATGTAAAACTCTGTAAGGTCCAATTTCGTGAAACAGGTTACGATACTGAGTTTGAGGGCTATTTCCATTGCAATGACGCTTTTTTGAATAAGATGTGGGATAAATCCCAGCGTACTCTTTACGTCACCATGCGCGATACTTATATGGACTGTCCCGACCGGGAGCGTGCCCAATGGTGGGGAGATGCAGTAAATGAATCGGGTGAAGCTTTCTATGCACTCTCCGTAAGCAGTCACCTGCTGATGAAAAAAGGCATGTACGAATTGATAGGATGGCAACGACCGACAGGAGAAATTTATGCGCCTATCCCTTCCTCCAATTACCATACTGAGCTGCCCGGTCAAATGCTGGCATCCATCGGCTACTTCGGTTTTTGGAATTATTATCTGAATACGGGTGACCTGCAAACTATAAAAGACCTCTATCCCGGCGTAAAGAAATATATGAATGTATGGCAAAAGAATGCCGATGGTACCATCAAGTTTCGTGCAGGCGAATGGACTTGGGGAGATTGGGGCGAAAACATTGATATAAAGGTGCTTTTCAATGCCTGGTACTATATCGCTCTGCAAGGACAGCACAACATGGCCCTCGCTCTGGGGTTGACCGATGAGGCTGAAGCGCTGGCACAAGAAATGAAAGAACTGAAAGTTGCTTTTAATAAGGTGTTTTGGAACGGTAAAGAATACCGTCATCCCGACTATAAATTACTGACGGATGATCGTATTCATGCACTTGCCGTAGTGTCCGGCCTTGCCGATAAAGAGAAGTACCCGGCTATCTTGAATGTATTGAAACGCAATGAGCATGCCAGCCCTTATATGGAAAAGTATGTGATTGAAGCCTTATTCAAGATGGAGCATGGCAAGTACGGCATCGAAAGAATGAAGAAACGGTTTGCCGAGATGGTGAATGACCCCAAACGTTCAACTCTGTATGAAGGCTGGAGCATCGGCCCCGGAGGTTTCGGAGGAGGAACCACCAATCACGCATGGAGCGGAGGCGGCTTGACTATTATGTCCCAATATGTATGTGGTATTTTTCCCACAAAACCCGGTTATGAAGAATACAGGATATATCCCCAACCGGCAGGAATTAAGCACGCTGAAACTTCAGTACCTACTGTAAAAGGGAATATCCAAGTTTCTTTTACCAATGATTCCAAGGAGTTTGCATTGAATGTTTCATCTCCGGATGGAATGAAGGCTATTATTTGCTTGCCATCCACTTCAAAAACAATTTCGTTGAACGGTGAAGTTATATGGAGCAAAGGCAAACTAACAACTCATGCAGCAAAGGCAGTAGCAGCTGCCGATAAAATAAACACATCTGCCATCGCATTCAAAATGAATGGAGGAGGTAATTGGAAATTCGTAACAACAAAATAACCTATGAAACACAGAACACTATTCATAATATGGATACTGATGATTATTAGCTTGGGTATCCAAGCTAATAATCTGTCCATTATTCCTTATCCGAATTCAGTGGTTGCTCATCCGGGAACCTATCAGTTCGATGTTTGCCATCTTTCGTTTGACAAGGCATTGAAGAACGAAGCGATGCATCTGGAAAGTATGCTTAAAGAAGATTTTGGTTTAAGCAGCATAACTGTTAAAAAGGGAGCAAATATTCGCTTACTTCTTTCTCCGCAATTCAAGAATGCCGAAGCCTACCAATTACAGATAGACAAAAAAGGAGTCACGATTACTGCTTCTTCTGCCCGAGGAATATTCTATGGCATACAAACCCTACGTCAAGTATTGCAGATGCGAGATAAAAAACTTTGCGCCGATTATCTCACCATTAAGGACGAACCTGCTTTCAAGTGGCGTGCCTTTATGCTGGACGATGCCCGGGCCTTTAAAGGAATGGAGATTGTAAAGCAACTACTGGATGAAATGGCGATACTGAAAATGAATATCTTCCATTGGCATCTCACTGAAGACCAAGGATGGAGAATAGAAATCAAAAAATATCCTAAATTGACGGATATAGGAGGTACCAGAGACTCCACACAACTGAACTGGTACGAAAGTACCACCTTTGACGGTACTCCTCTAACTGGTTATTATACGCAGAAAGAAATCAAGGAGATTGTGCGCTATGCCGCCGACAGGCATATCACCATTATTCCTGAGATAGAGATGCCTGGGCATGCCTCGGCAGCAATTGCCGCTTATCCCTGGTTAGGTACTTCGGGTAAAAACATTCAAGTTCCCTGTGCTTTCGGCGTATTGTCCGAAGCGTTCAATGTAGCAGATACTAAAGTTTTGAGCTTCCTTGAAGATGTGCTGAGCGAGGTAATCGAATTGTTTCCTTCAAACATTATCCATATCGGAGGCGATGAAGTGAAGTATGAGCAATGGAAGGATTCACCAGTGGTGCAGCGTTTTATGAAAGAGAAGCGCATTAACTCTCCTACTGAACTGCAAGTATGGTTCACCAACCATATCTGTACCTATCTGCAATCTAAAGGGAAGCGAATGATGGGATGGAACGACATCACTGGCGACAAATTGCATCATTATCATGACTCGGTAGAAGGCAATATGCAGCAAAAACTTTCTTCAGACGCTCTTGTACAGTTCTGGACAGGCGATTTACATCTCTTGCAAAAAGCTGCCGAAAGTGGTCATGAAATTGTAAATAGCTTCCACGAATATACATATTTAAACTACAATCATGACAAAATTACGCCCGGTTTGGAATATACCTTTGCTCCCATTCCATTAGAGAAAGCTTATTCTTTTTCTCCCATACCCAAAGATTTCCCCATTCGATGGAGAAACCAGATTATAGGCATGGGGTGCCAAATGTGGGGTGAATGGATTCCTACAGTAAAGAGTATGTATAAGATGGTTTATCCCTATTGGGCTGCCCATGCCGAAACAGGTTGGACGCAGGAAAGCAAAAAGGACTATACCCGTTTCAAGAATGCCTTGGCTTATTTCATAACCCGTTGGGTAGAGAAAGGATATATCTCCAATCATCCATTTTAATAAAGAAAGAAAGAGTATGAAAAATTATATACTAATAATACTTCTATTTTGTATAAGCACTGTTTGTGCACAAAAAAAACAGACAATTTCATTGTGGGCAGAGAAAGAAGAAGAAAGTTGGGCTATATACCATGAGGGACATGATATGGCCACTTGGCTTCTACCCTTGCCACACATGCTGAAGGCGAGCTTTGTCCGGCATTCCAAATTCTTTTCTATCCAGTCATCGCTATGAAGAAAGAATATACTCATACCAGCTCCCGGCAGAACTTACTCGGTGCTAATCCCACACAAGAAACGATTGACACTTATTGTAATGAATTACAGGTAACTGCCACAACTCCGCCTGCTTTTATAATGCTCTCCGGTGATGATGACGTAGTGCCCGCTCAGAATAGTTTCAATTATTATTTGTCTTTGTTGAAGCATAAAGTTCCGGCCGAGATGCATGTATATCCTTCGGGTGGTCATGGTTGGGGCTATCTGGATAGCTTTAAGTTCAAGAAGCAATGGATTTTTGAATTGGAAGAATGGTTAAGGAACTTAGAATAATGATGCTTATGAAAAATTTTATTATATTGATTTGTCTCTCCATATCCTTGTGTGCATGGAGTAAGGAAGTGAAACTTTATCATCAAGCCGATGATTTGCTTGATATAAGCGAAAGGGCTTATGAACGCAGCGGCAGAGTGGCAGAACAAATAGATTCTATAGATATGAGCCGGTCTTTCTCTGTTTTTATACGGGTCAAGACAGATGCCAGACAGTTGGGAAAGAAAGCCTTGGTCACAAATAAGAAGGTACTTAGTCTTCAAGATCGCGGCTTCATTATCGGTACTCAAGAGAATGGTTCTTGGATGGTAGGATTCTCAGATGGCAAAAACGAGCCTTGGGAGTATAGCCCGACAGCCAAACGGCAACCCATCAATGATGGTAAATGGCACTATATCGGCTTGACACATGATGCTGACAAACAAGAAATGCGGATGTATTACGATGGTAGGAATGTAGCAATTTACTGTACCAATGGCAATAACAACCTAGCAACTCATAATCCTTTCCGTTTGGGAGGAATAGACAATTCTCAATGGAATGCCTTCAACGGCTATATGAAAGACTTTTATTTCACAGACAAAGTGCTTGATGAAGAAGCTGTCAGAAAGAAGTGTGGAAAAGAAGCGAACGTCCTCCAAGATACCCTGCTTGCTACTACTGTGCCAAATATTAAAATAATGACTTTTAATATTTATCATGGTGGACGTGAATTAGGAGAAGAAGTTGGAGTCAATAGAGTGATTGACGTTATTCGGCAGGTATCTCCTGATGTGATAGGTATCATTGAAACTTATGGTTCCGGAGCCATTATTGCCGATGCGCTCGGTTATTATTTTTATTTGCGAAGCTCCAATCTTTCCATCATGAGCAGGTACCCGATAGAGGAAACACATGACTTTTTTAAATCTTTTAATTGTAGTGCCGCTACAATCAGAATTAGTGCAAAACAGAAGATTAATTATCTGAATATATGGTTAGACTATCTTCCAAACACACATGAACAGCTCCAAAATCGTATGAGTCCAGATTCGATTGTTGCAGGAGAATGGAAGACACGTGCTAAAGAATTGAATTCAATATTAAAGGATATGCGAAAAATGACAGCCGATACGAGGCGACCATTATTTGTATCAGGAGATTTTAATATTGCATCTCACCTGGATTGGGGAGAAGACATGAAAACAGAACATGATGGATATATTATAGAATGGCCTACCAGTAAGTTGATGGAAGATGCAGGATTTAAGGATTCATATCGGGTAGTACATCCTGATCCATCGAAAAAGCCATGCCTTACCTGGTCAACGATGGCTAAAAATGAATTACAATATAGAATAGACTACATTTACTATAAAGGCAAAGTCAAACCAATAGATTCCTGGATGATAGATAAGCATCCTGTACGTTTTCCTTCTGATCATGCAGCGGTGTCAACTCTGTTTGAGTTCTTCTGATAGTGAGCCAAGGAAAAGGAATAGGGAATTTCAGAATAAATAGAGGAGGATTATGAAAATGATAAAAAAAACGATGTACTGGTATATAATATTTTGCTTGTTGATGATTACCAGTTGCGTGGAGACGAAAAGAGAACCGCATACGTTTTCTGCAGGAGATAAGACTTTTTTGTTGGATGGTAACCCCTTTGTAATTAAAGCTGCTGAGATGCACTATACCCGTATCCCAGCGGAGTATTGGGAGCACCGTATTAAAATGTGCAAAGCATTGGGCATGAATACCATATGTATCTACGCCTTTTGGAATATTCATGAGCAAAAGCCCGGAATATTTGATTTTTCCGGGCAAAATGACATTGCTGAGTTCTGTCGCTTGGTACAAAAAAACGATATGTACATTATTTTGCGTCCCGGACCTTATGTCTGCTCGGAATGGGAGATGGGAGGACTGCCGTGGTGGTTATTGAAGAAAGACAACATCCAATTGAGAACGAATGATTCTTATTTTCTGGAACGCACCAGATTGTTTATGAACAAATTAGGTGAATTATTGGCAGATAAGCAGGTGACTCGTGGCGGAAACATCATCATGGTACAAGTAGAAAATGAATACGGCGCTTTTGCCGTGGATAAAGGATACATGGCTAATATCCGCAATGCTGTGAAAGATGCAGGATTTACTGAAATACCTTTGTTCCAATGTGATTGGAGTTCTACTTTCCAGTTGAATGGATTGGAAGATTTGCTTTGGACGATAAACTTTGGCACAGGTGCCAATATTGACGAGCAATTCAAAAAGTTAAAAGAAGTACGGCCTAATACCCCTCTGATGTGTAGTGAATTCTGGAGCGGATGGTTTGACCATTGGGGACGCAAACACGAAACGCGCGATGCAGAGACAATGGTTTTAGGCATCAAAGACATGCTGGATCGAAATATATCGTTTTCACTCTATATGACGCACGGAGGTACTACTTTCGGACATTGGGGAGGAGCCAACAGCCCGGCTTATTCTGCCATGTGTAGTTCTTATGACTATGACGCTCCTATCAGTGAAGCTGGGTGGGCAACACCAAAGTATTATAAACTACGTGAACTATTAATGCAATATGCTGACTCTTCACAGATGATACCAGATGTTCCGGAGGCTTATCCATTGATTAACATACCTAGATTCGAAGTAAACCAAGTAGCCCCGTTATTTCAAAATCTGCCAGAACCAAAATTTTCAGAAAACATCAAGCCAATGGAGAAGTTTGACCAAGGTTGGGGAGCGATTTTGTACCGTACCTCTTTACCGAAAGTCACAGAGGGTACCACTTTGCTGATTGACGAGGTGTGCGATTGGGCGCAGATATACGTGGACGGCATTTTTTTGGGGTGTATGGATCGTCGCTACGGACAAAATACTCTTTTATTGCCTGCTTTACGCGAGGGTGCTCAATTGGATATCTTGGTAGAAGCGATGGGGCGCGTGAACTTCGGTATGGCTATCCATGACCGTAAAGGTATAACCCAAAAAGTGGAATTGCTGACCGACAATGGAAATCAAGAGTTAAAGAACTGGAGTGTCTATTGCTTTCCTGTGGATTATTCATTTGCCAAGTCAAAAAAATATATAATGGAAAATAAGTTAGATAATCCTGCCTACTATCGTGCCACGTTCAAACTAGACAAAGTGGGTGATGTGTTCCTCAATATGGAAACTTGGGGTAAAGGCATGGTTTGGGTTAACGGCAAGAATATAGGACGCTTTTGGAGAATAGGCCCACAACAAACGTTATTCATGCCCGGCTGTTGGCTGAAAGTAGGCCAGAATGAGATTATCATTTTTGACATATTGGGGCCTAACAAAGCCGTAGTGGAAGGACTGAAAGAACCTATTTTGGATGACTTATCTGCTGAGGTATCTACCACACATCGCACAGAAGGACAAAATCTGAATCTACAAATAGAGAAACCAATAGCTACAGGCGTTTTGAAACAGGGCAACGGCTGGCAAGAGGTGCTTTTTGACAAAGCTATGAAAGGACGTTATTTCTGCCTTCTGGCATTAGATGCGCAAAATGGAGGCAACGAAGCAGCTATTGCCGAATTTTATCTATTGGGTGAAGATGGGAAGCCGCTTCCCCGCCAACATTGGAAAATTATATATGCTGACAGTGAAAGCACCTGTGATGGTAATTTTACAGCTGACAAAATTTATGATTTACAAGAATCTACTTATTGGAAAACAAGCAAGGAAGATAAATATCCGCATCAATTTATTATTGCCATGCAAGATGAAGTCATGATTTCCGGTTTCCGTATTCTGCCCCGTGTAGAAGAATGTTGTCCTGGCATGATCAAACATTATAAAGCTTATGTCAAATCAGTGCCATTTGAATTCTAAGTAATAAAAATGACAAATAAACTTCGGTAAAAGACCTAATCTTGAGAAAAAACGAATCTAAATTTCATTTTTCCAATTCTACAAAACAGACACGGAATTGCATCGGGAACTTCCTTTGCAACTTCGTGTCTTGTATATAGCGGTTCTACTCAATAGGAATTCCTTTGTAGAAGTCCAGTATCTTGGTACTGAACAGATAGTCATACTTGGCCTGGAGTTCATCTGACTGGGCTTTCATCAAATTCTGTTTGGCCTCGTTATACTCCACGGCATTGGCTTTCCCGTTTTCATACTTCTCGCTCATCAGTTTAAAGGATTCTTCACTGGCAAGGGCAGCTGTATGGCTACTTGTGTACTGGCTTTCCGCGGCTGTCGCCTTGTACCAGGCCTGTTGAATCTCTTTGTAGAGAATCTTCTTGGTATTGTCCAGTTGCAAGGCATAGTTTTCGCGTTGCAGGCGTGCCGTCCGTACACGGTTACGGGTAGCCAAACGGTTGAAAATGGGCACACTGAGGTTGAAGCCAACATATTTGCTGAAGTTATCACTCATCTGCTGACTAAAAGTACGGTCAATGGTAGAATAATAGTTTGTTCCAAGGCTACCGTTCAGACTCAGTTGCGGATAAAAGTTACTTTGTGCAATACGTATATTGTGTTTACTTCCTTCCAGACGAAACCGGGCAGCCTGTATGGACGGCTTGTTCACTAAAGCCGTCTGGAAGATCTCATCCGGCGGAGTCAGGGAAGCCAATTCCAAGTTGACAGCAGGAGCTGCCAGCGCAAAGCCTTCGGGAGTTTCCAACTCTATAAGCTGGCTGAGGTCAAGCAGAGCCAATTTATAATTATTGAGAGCCTGCACGACATTCATTTCGTCCTGCGCCACGCGTGACTTGGCCTCTGCCACTTCTGCGGGTGACGCCTTCCCTATTTCCGCCAGACGATAGATGCGATCATATTGCTCTTTACTCAATTGAGCCTGTCCTAAGGCAACCTGATGCAGCTCTTCATTGAACAATACCTGAAGATAGGCCGAAGCTATATTAATGGAAATGTCTTCTTTGGCTTTCTCCAAATCGGCTATGGCAGCTTTCAGGTTCAACTTGGCCAATGCGTACTGATTGGGAATTTGCAGTCCGGTGAAAACAGGGATACTGGTACTGAGGCTCATATTGGTTCCATTGCTGGAAGTATTGACATATACTGTAGAATAGTCACCGGTGTCCTCATTCTTGATGGCGGTTTGCGTACGCCCCCAGTTCCAGTTCTGACCGGCACGTCCGTCCAAGTTCGGCAGGCGTGCCCATTTGGCCGTATTGACCTCTACCGCACTTTGTTCGGCATCATTAGCTGTCCGCCGGATGTCGATGTTGTGCTCAATGGCATAATCAATGCATTGGCGGAGCGTCCACCGTTCCTGCGCCTGCAACGACGCACAACCACATACCAATATGACGAGGATTGATTTAATTTTCATGATTTTGTTCTTTTAAACGGTCATTTATCCTTTTTCTCATTACTGCGAATCTTGTCTTTGGCGGTTATTCCACCCTTGACGGCTATTTTGATGCCGTCACTCATACCGACTGCAATTTGCCTGCGTTCGAACTTCTGTACCGGTACACTGTCTGTCAAGACATAGACAAAGGTGCTGTCACCACTGAACTCAATGGTACTTTCCGGCACTGCCAGTGTCTTTTGTGCACGGTCCAATACGATTTCAGCGTTGGCGGAGTATCCCGAACGGATTTGTACACTATCCGGTGCCGCAACGGCGGCTTTGATCTCAAACTGGTTGGCACCATTCTCTTCCACACCTTTCGGAGAAATATATTCCAGTACGGCATTGAAGGAAAGGTTCTGCAAGGCACCGATAGTCAATTTTACAGGCATGCCTTCGTGTACGCGGCCTACTTCCGTCTCATCAATGTTTCCACGGAAAATAAGATCATTCATGTTGGCAACAGTGGCAATGGTTGTCCCATCGTTGAAGGTATTGCTCATGATGACAGAATTACCGACTTTGACGGGAACATCCAGAATCAATCCGTTGATAGTGGAACGGATCAGCGTACTGCTGAAGGACGCACTGTTCTTGGTGATACCCTCTTTTACGATTTCCAGGTTGTCTTTAGCCGTTTGCAGTTCTTCGCGCGCCTGTTTTACGGCAACTTCACCTTTCTCGTATTCTTCGGCACTTATCAACTTATCTTCATGCAATTTTTCTATGCGCGCAAAGTCGGTCTCGGCCTGCGCGGCATTGATTTCGGCCAAACGGACACGGCTTTCGGCAGAGTTCAGCGTACCCAATTCAGGGATTACCTTAACTTTGGCGATTACCTCACCTTGCTTTACGCTTTGTCCCGCTTCCTTGTAAACTTCTGAAATGATGCCGGAGATTTGCGGCTTGATGAGAACTTCATCTCTCGGTTCTACTTTACCGGTGGCAACCGTGGTCTTCTCAAGGTCTGTTATTTCCGGAGTTACCGTCTCATATATCACCACTTTGGGCTGTGACTTCTGATACAGGAATACGAATGTCCAGATAAATAGGGCGGCTACTACCACCAATAATGCGATTTTCAGATACTTTTTCGTTTTCATATAATTGTATTATTATTGTTTTTCTTTTTTTGACTCCCGATTAATCGTTTTTCCATCCGCACCTTTATTCATCCCTTATCGCCTCAATGGGTTTGATGGCCATGGCCCTGTAAGCCGGTGCCAGCCCCGCCAACATTCCCAATGCAATGAGCAAGATGCAGGTACCGATGGCCAGTCCGAATGAAACCTGGTAATGGATTTTAATGACACCCGGTTCATTGGTGGCCCGTTCCAGAATCTGCAGTACAAGTACAGCGAAAGATATCCCCGCCATGCCCGCGATGGTGGTCAGCACCATACTCTCGGACAATATCTGTTGCAGGATATCTTTGGGACGTGCGCCGATGGCACGGCGAATGCCGATTTCTGTGGTACGCTCCTTCACGGTTACCATCATAATGTTCGATACACCGATGGCACCTGCAAACAGGGTGCCCAGACCTACCATCCAGATCAGGATACTTACACCGGTCATCAGGTTATCCATCATGGAGAACATGGCTTCTGCATTCAGGAACATGATTGCCTGTTTGTCGTCCGGCGCAATGTAATGCGCCGTCTTTACGAGACGTTCTATCTCGGGTTCCACATCCTTTACTTTCACACCCGGTTTCATGATGAAGCAGACAACCTGGATTGTATTGCCCAGGTTGTAAGTCTGCTGCATGGTAGTAAAAGGCAGCGTGACAGCTTCTGATGCCTGCCCTTGGATATTGACATTACCTTCCGAGGAGCACATGCCCACAACGCGATAATAGATTCCGTTCACCCGTACATATTTGCCGCACGGATCTTCTCCCGGCTTGAAAAGGCTTTCGTAGACACGCTTGCCGATGACGCACACTTTGCGGGCTTCTGCTATATCCACGTCATTGATGAAGCGTCCGTAGGTCATTTCCTGGTGCTCTACCTGTTCGTATTCAGGGTACAAACCTTTTACGCTGCACTCGTATTTGTTCTCGCCATAAATCGCTGTCTGCCCCCATAAAGCTGTAGATGGGGTGGCAAGCCTGATGCCTTCTACACTGCGTGTCCTATACACATCTTCCATTTCCAAGTCCCACCGGCGGCCCTTACGAAAACCTTTGTAAGCCTCGCTTGTCTTCTGCGCCGCTATGAACCCCGAATTGGTGGCGAAACCTTCGAATTGCGACTGCAAGTTTTCCTGCATGCCTTGTCCGCCGCCTATGAGAGCCACCAACATGAAGATGCCCCAAAATACGCCGAATGCAGTCAGCAGGCTTCTTGTCTTGTTCCTTGTAATCGTGATGAGGATTTCCTCACATGTATCTATATCTATTTTCATAATCTTTCAATCTGCTCTAAGTGCTTCAATAGGACTGATGCTCACCGCTTTCTTCGCCGGGAAGAAGCCGGCCAATGTACCTGCAATGATAAGAGTCAGCGTAGCTTGGACGGCAATGCCGAGATCCACAGTCGGGTTGGAGAACATGGTCTGCTGGAACATACCGGCATCCATGGTCTGGCTACCGAAGGCGGCATTCATCCACTCCGTCACTCCAATGCCCGCCACCATCCCGATATAGCCAAAAAGGGTAGTGATAGTGACACTCTCAATGATAATCAGCCAGAGAATGGAGAAAGGTTTGGCTCCCAACGCCTTGCGGATACCGAATTCCCGGGTACGTTCCTTGACGGTAATCAGCATAATGTTCGATACACCGACAATGCCGCTCAGCAGTGTAAAGATGCCGATGACCCAGATTGCCGTACGCAGGATGCCCATGGCATTTTGCGCCTGCAGGTAGTTGGTGAACCGGTTCCATATCCAGATGGCACTGTCGTCCGTCGGGTCAAAGCGGTGGTTGGCGGCGATGGTTTTACGGTACTCTTTCTCGAATGCCTCGTTACTTTCCATGCTGGACAGGTTTTTGGTAGTGAAGATGATATTGTTCAGTTTGTCTCCTTTGTTGTAGATGGTCTGCAAGGTGGAGAAAGGAATGTACGCTTCATTGGCTTCCCGGTCTCCCTGGTCATTGTAGATGCCTACAACCTGATAGGCCACTCCTCCGGCATTGACAAATTGCCCTACAGGTTCGGTATGTGTCTTGTCGAATAGTATCTCCGCAGTTTTCTTGTGCAGGATGATGACCTTGCGGCGGTCCTTCAAGTCGTTGTAGTTGATGAAGCGTCCGCCGGCTGTCTTTACTGTCTCCACCTCGGTATAGTTGGGATATACTCCCATCAGCGAAATGTTGACATATTCCTTTCCGAAGCTGACATTCACATTACTCTGGCGCACCGTGGCACCTGCGCTGATGACATGCTCCGTGAATTGTTTGTCCGTAGCTTCCAGGTCGCGGTTGTCCAGCCGGATGCGCCGCCCCTCCTTCAAGCCGTCGTACGATTTAGTGGTCCATCCCGGGAAAATACGGATGGAGTTCAATGCGCGTTCCGAAGAATTCTGTTCAAAGGCATGTATAATGCCATTGCCGGCTCCAAGCAGGACAATGAGCATGAAGATGCCCCATGCTACGGCGAAACCGGTAAGGGCAGTTCGCAGTTTGTTGCGCTTGATGGTTCCGTATATTTCTTGCCAAAGGTCTATCATTGATAATTAAGAATTAAGAATTAAAAATTAAAGGAGGAAAAGGGCCAATCCTTTATCATTTCATGTATCCGTTTTTGCCGAAAGGCGAGGCATCATGATTCAGGTTGTCCTCAATGCTACCTATGATTCCGTCCTTGATGTGGATAATCTTGTCTGTCTGGTTGGCAACGCCGCTTTCGTGAGTGACTACCACGATAGTCATGCCCGTCCGGTGGAGGTCCTTCAATATCTGCATCACTTCCACGGATGTCTTGCTGTCAAGGGCCCCCGTAGGCTCATCCGCCAGGATAATTTGAGGTTGGGTGATGAGTGCACGGGCAATGGCTACACGCTGTTTTTGTCCGCCAGACATTTCATTGGGCATGTGATGGGCCCATTCTTTCAACCCCAATCGGTCAAGGTACTCCAGCGCCATAGCATTACGCTTACGACGGCTGACCCCTTGATAAAAGAGAGGAAGCGCCACGTTTTCCACTGCATTCTTGAAGGAGATCAAGTTGAAAGACTGGAAGATGAAACCGATCATGCGGTTTCGGTATTCGGCAGCCTTGGTTTCGCTGAGATTCTTGATGAGGGTACCGTTCAGGTAATACTCGCCCGTATCATAACTGTCCAGAATACCCAATATATTCAGCAGGGTAGATTTACCCGAACCGGATGCTCCCATGATGGAAACGAACTCCCCTTTCTGAATGTCGAGATTGATGCCTTTGAGCACATGTAGCGGTGCTCCGTTGTTGTAGGTCTTGTTGATGTCTTTTAGCTGTATCACGATTTTCCTGTTTATAGCTTGCTGTATGCTTATTGATTTTCACTATTAGACGCAGCAAGGTTACGAAAAGTTGCAAAAGCGACAAAGTTTTTTAAAAAAAGATTTTGCAGTGTCATTTTTCTTTGTGTAATTTGTAACCATTAATGTTATTAATTAACCCTTTAAACAAAAGAAATATCATGAATTCAAACATGGAAAAGCCCTATGTGGTGGGCATTGACATAGGCGGCACGAATACCGTCTTTGGTATCGTAGATGCACGCGGAACTATTATTGCAAGCGGTTCTATCAAAACGGGAGCTTATGAACAGGCTGATGATTACGTGAATGAAGTATGCAAGAATCTGCTTCCCCTGATCATTGCCAATGGTGGTGCAGATAAGATAAAGGGTATCGGCATCGGCGCACCCAACGGAAACTATTATAGCGGTACAATAGAATTTGCCCCGAACCTTCCGTGGAAAGGAGTCATTCCTTTGGCTGCCATGTTTGAGGAACGTCTGGGCATCCCTTGTGCCTTGACCAATGACGCCAACGCCGCAGGCATCGGTGAAATGACATACGGAGCGGCACGCGGCATGAAAGACTTCATCATGATCACTCTGGGTACGGGTGTGGGCAGCGGCATCGTCATCAACGGCCAGATGGTATATGGCCACGACGGTTTTGCCGGCGAATTGGGACACACCATCATCCGTCGCGAAAACGGCCGTCTTTGCGGTTGCGGACGTCACGGATGTCTGGAAACTTACTGTTCGGCTACAGGTGTGGCGCGCTCGGCGCGTGAATTTCTGACGGCAAGTACAGAACCGAGCCTGCTGCGTTCCATTCCTGCCGAGAACATCACTTCCAAGGATGTATATGATGCCGCCGTTCAAGGCGACAAGTTGGCACAGGACATTTTTGAATTTACAGGAACCATCCTGGGCGAGGCATTGGCAGACTTTATCGCCTTCTCCAGCCCGGAGGCCATTGTATTGTTCGGTGGCTTGGCCAAGGCAGGTGACTATATCTTTAAGCCCATCCAGAAAGCAATCGACAATAATGTGCTGAGTATCTATAAAGGCAAGACCAAGCTGCTGGCTTCCGAACTGAAGGATTCCGACGCTGCCGTTTTGGGTGCCAGTGCATTGGGCTGGGAACTGAGAGACATGAAATAAAAAGCTGCTGTCGGAAGACAAGTGAAAAGTGGAAGGCGGAGTCTTTCCACTTTTTTTGTGCCACCGTGTTGGCACAACCGTGCCTTAGGCATGGCACACTTGTGCCACTATGATGGCACAAAACAGGAGTTACCATTGGTAATCCTCAAAATAAGAATCGAATTCCGGTTCATCGGTCACTCCGCATTGCCGGAGAACCTCCCGCAAGCTTTCTTGTTCCTGGGGGCAGATGGCACGTTCGCCGCAGCGGATGCGGTAATAGGTGCGGCGGCTGCTTGCCGCTATCACCTGGGCGGAAAATTGCCGGGTCTGTTCTTTGGTGAGCTGTTGGAGGATGCCGAGAAAGCCCCGGGCATAGCGGACTTTCCGGTTGATGCTGTAATAGGGGCAAGGGCCTTGGAGGGCAGCGATGTAGGCAGGGCTGAGGATGCTCCATGAAATCTGGGTGCACGGAATGTACCGGGCAGCTATATAATGGAGGCAGGTCGCAGACTTCGGGCACTGCCCGTCAATGCATAGCAGATAGGATTGGGGGATTTGGGCGTAGTTTAAATCGTTGTTCATAAATGTATTTTTAATGATGCAAAAGTGATGTCCGGACAGAAGAGCGAATCCCGGAAACTAAAAAGGGAAACTTCCTTTGCCGGAAGTCTCCCTTTTTATTTCGAAACGAGAGTACGGTATTAACCGTTAACTCTTTTTTCTTTAATTCTTGCTTTCTTACCGGTAAGAGCACGCAGGTAATACAATTTAGCGCGACGAACCTTACCCACTTTGTTCACTTCGATGCTGTCGATAGCCGGTGATTCAATAGGGAAAATACGTTCTACGCCTACAGTACCCGACATCTTGCGTACTGTGAAACGCTTTTTGTCACCGTGTCCGGCAATTTTGATAACAACACCACGGTACAGCTGTACACGTTCCTTGTTACCTTCTACGATACGATATGCTACTGTTACAGTGTCACCGGCCTTGAAAGTCGGGTGTTGCTTTCCGGTAGCAAATGCTTCTTCTGCAATTTTAATTAAATCCATTGTTGTTATTATTAAATTGTTTTGATCGTTACAACGCAACATGCCAGGCTTCTCTCTGTTTGTCCTGACAGCGATTGCGCGAAAGCGGTGCAAAGGAACGAATTATTTGCCACATACACAACACTATGAAGCATTTTTTATTCTTTGCCCCCAGCATAAGCCTTTTCTGCAGGGAAGTGAGAAGAGATTCGCCATTTTCGTCTTGTTTTTTGCAATATAAAAAGATGTACAAAAGTAGAAATAGAGTATATTTGTAGCAATTTAAAAACCAAACAAAATGAAGAAGCCTTATTTAAAACTCTTCTCCGGGGCAGTCTTGGCTGTATCGCTTTTGCTAACATCCTGTCATTCTGCCTATGAAGTAACAAGAGTGGAAGGAAACAGAGTACCTATAGACTCCACCTGGGATGCTGAACCGGATGCTGAAGCAACAGCCTTGCTTGCTCCTTACAAAGCAAAAATAGACAGTATCATGTATAGTGTGGCAGGAACTGCCGAAATTTCCATGGACCGTTCGCGTCCGGAGAGTCTTTTGTCCAATTTGGTGGCAGACGTCTTGCGTGAATCGGCTGCGGAAGTTCTGGGCAAACCTGCGGATATGGGGCTGGTCAATATTGGCGGCATCCGCAATTCCTTGACCGAAGGGCCTATAAGGACAGAAAATATCTACGAGATACTGCCTTTCGAGAATTCGCTTTGTGTATTGACCATGAAAGGCACCGTCTTGAAGCAACTGTTTGAGAACATAGCGGCAAAGGGAGGCGAAGGAGTCAGCGGCGTACAACTCAAAATAAGCCGGGACGGCAAACTGTTGCAAGGAAGCGTGGGAGGCAATGCGGTGGTAGACGACCGGACATACACCGTCGCTACCATTGATTATCTGGCGGACGGGAATGATGGCATGACAGCCTTTCCGCAGGCAGAGCAAAGGGAGTGTCCGGAAGGAGCCACTTTGCGGGGATTGTTCATGAAATATGTAAAAGCACAAACCGCGGCAGGTAAAAAAATAACCTCCCGTATGGAAGGAAGAATAATAATTGAAGACTGATTCTTGCTAACCGATAATTCAAAATGAAAATGAAACAGATATATTCCTTGGCAGTTCTGCTGCTTTTCTCTTTTTTTGCATCAGCCCAGCAGCCGTCTTCCGCAGATACGGGAGAAGTGAATCCGGGCAAACAGCTGATTATTCTTCAAACCAGCGACACGCACAGCCGTATTGAGCCCATCAGCCCGGAGGCGGCCGATGATTATGCCGGAATGGGAGGTGCGGTCCGCCGGAGTTCCTTCATCAAGGAGATCCGCAGCAAGCATCCGGACGTATTGCTTTTTGATTGTGGAGACATCTCCCAAGGTACTCCCTACTATAACCTTTTTCAAGGGGAAGTGGAAATCAAAATGATGAACCTTATGAAATACGATGCCATGACCATAGGCAACCATGAGTTCGACTTCGGCTTGGACAATATGGCGCGTTTGTTCCGCATGGCTAATTTCCCGGTGGTCTGTTCCAACTATGACGTTACCGGAACAGTCCTCGAGGGCTTGGTAAAACCTTACATTATCCTGGAACGTAGCGGAGTGAGAATCGGTGTCTTCGGACTGGCACCCCGGATGGAAGGATTGGTACAGGCGGACAAGTGCGAGGGTATTGTCTATAACAATCCTATAGAAGTGGGACAGGAAATGGCCGATTTTCTGAAGCTGGAAAAGAATTGCGACGTTGTGATCTGTCTGTCCCATTTAGGGATACGCAACTCCTACGGTACTGCCGACGAGGATTTGGTGAGCAAGACACGAAACATAGACGTCATTTTAGGCGGACATTCTCATACTTTCATGGAGAAGCCGATGAATTATCTGAATGCCGACGGTAAGAATGTCCCCGTTTCCCATACCGGTAAAAACGGTATTTTTGTAGGTGAATTGAAATTGACACTGGCAGAAAAATAACAAGGATGCTGCCATCATCAAAAAAACGACAGATTGATTGAATGAAAAAATATACTTTTCTTTTATGGATAGCGGGGCTCTTTCTTCTAATCCCTTTGCTTCATGCACAGCATAAGACTCCTTTTTTACCCTCGGATTCAGATGACCGGTGCCGCCAATGGGTGGATTCGGTGATGACCCGTTTAAGTTTGCAGGAGAAAGTGGGACAACTGATTGTCGCCACCATTCCTGCCAAGGCAACCAAAGAAAACAAGAAGCAGATACGTGAGCTGGCAAAGAAATATAAAGTAGGCGGCTTGCTTTTTGCGGAAGGAACGCCTGAGGAGCAGGCCATTCTGACAAATCTGGCGCAAAAGAATGCCTCTGTACCTGTCATGGTGGCCTCCGACGGCGAGTGGGGATTGTCCATGCGTCTGAAAGGCACGCCGGACTATCCCCGTAATGCAGCCTTGGGGTGCATAGAGGACAACAGCTTGCTTGAAGAGTATGGCCGTGAAGTGGCACGCCAGTTCCGGACATTGGGAGTGCATATCAACTTTGCACCGGATGCCGATGCCTACACGAATCCGCTGAACCCGGTGATACCTGTCAGTTCATTGGGCGAAGACCCCAAGCGGGTGGCAGAAAAAGCGGTAGCGTATGCCCGCGGGTTGGAGAACAGCGGAGTGACGGCTTCTTCACTGTCAAAGAATAGAGTAACCGGATTGTTGAAAGACGAACCCGGCGCCAAGGAGCTGGCATTTACAGATGCACCGGACATGAAGGGGGGGGCACAAGTCGCACAGGTAACGGACAAGGCCTTGCCGGCAGGCAACGACATGGTATTGGTGCAATTCCATGCCAAGAATGCCGTGACAGAATTGACGGAAGCCGTACGTTCCGGTATCCTCAGCAAGGAAGAGCTGGACGCCAAGTGCCGCAAGGTACTGATGCATAAGTACATGATGGGGTTAAGAAGTGCGCAGCCTAAGTTGCAGGTAAGCGGAATGAGTTACCGCATCAATACGGAAGAGGCCCAGGCGTTGGCCGCCAAGCTACGCTGTTCTGCAGTGACGGTTCTGAACAATTATTTCGGCATTCTTCCGCTGGCTCCGGCGGAAGGCGGCATTGCCCTGTTGAGCATAGGAGAAAAAGATACGGATGCCCCCTTCGTGGAAGCCATGAAGAAACAGGCTGATATCAGTTGCTTCTATCTGCCCTGGAATGCGGATGATGCCTTACAGGAAGAGATAAAACGCAAACTGGCAACTTATCGCAGGGTAGTTGTCAGTATAACCGGCTCGGCGTATGTCAGCGACAAAGACGTGGAGTTTCTGAGTGAACTGGACATACAGGCTCCCTTGGTATATGCTTTCTTTACTTCCTATCGTACCTTGTTGCCTTTGACACCGGCTTTGGCCCAATCAAGTGCCGTCGTACTGGCTCATTCCGACCAGGCTGACTTGCAGCAGCATGTGGCCGATGTTCTTTTTGCCAAAGCACCGGCTGACGGCAAGACGTCCATGAGCATCGGGCAACTGTTCCCGGCCGGAACGGGTTGTGTCATCGAGCCGGGCATGAAGCCGGGAACGGTTATCCCGGAAGACTACGGCATGAAATCGTATGTATTGCACGGCATTGACGGCATTGCCCAAAAGGGTGTGTCGGAAGGTGCCTATCCCGGTTGCCGGATCCTGATCCTGAAGGACGGCCATACCGTATATGACAGGGGCTTTGGTAGTCATTCAGACAAAGATACCACTTCCGTACGCCCTACCGACCTCTTTGATCTGGCTTCTTTGACGAAGACTACTGCCACTCTGCTTGCCGTAATGAAACTATACGATGAGGGGAAACTGAAACTGGATGACAAAGCATCCAAATACCTGCCTTTCCTGCGTAGCGGCAACAAGAAGAATATGACCATCCGTGAGTTGCTTTTCCATGAATCCGGCTTGCCGCCCTACATCCGTTTCTATGTAGATGCCATTGACCCGAATTCAGTGCACGGGCCCTACTCGCAAAGCTGGATAGACAAATGGCACCGTACGCAGGTGAGCGAGCATAGTTACTACTGCTCAGATTTCAAGTTTAAGAAAGGACTGGTTTCAGACAGGCCAAGTGCCGTTTATTCCCTGCATGTAGCAGACGGCATGTGGCTGAACAAAGATTTCAAGCATACAATTCTCCAGAAAATAGCAAAATGCGACCTGGACAGCAAGCGTTATGTCTATAGTGACCTGGGATTCATCCTGCTTCAACAAATCGTGGAGACTATCACGCAGTTACCCATGGATTTGTACGTTGCCAAGGAATTCTATGCTCCGTTGGGATTGCAGCGGACCCTGTTCCTGCCTCTGAATAAATTTACAAAAGCGGAGATTATGCCGACGGCGTCCAATGATTTCCTCCGGCGTCAGGACCTTTGCGGTTATGTGCACGATGAAACGGCTGCCTGCATGGGCGGTATATCCGGCAATGCGGGATTGTTCTCCACTACGGCAGAGGTGGCAAAAATATATCAGATGTTACTGAACGGTGGTGAACTGAACGGCAAACGCTATCTCAGCGAGGCTACTTGCCGTCTGTTCACAACGGAGAAGTCCGTCATCAGCCGCCGTGGACTGGGTTTTGACCGGCCGGACGTGTCAATTGTGAAGCGTAGTCCCTGCGCTGTCTCAGCCCCGGAAGGCGTGTATGGCCATACCGGTTTTACCGGAACATGCGCATGGGTAGATCCGAAGAGTCAAACGGTCTATGTGTTCCTGAGTAACCGGCTTTGTCCGAACGTGTGGAATACAAAACTGGGGGATATGAATATCCGGACAGATATTCAGGAGCTGATTTTCAAGAGTCTGGTCGAGAAATGATGATCTACTTAATTTACGGTTGAACGATACACGATTGAACGATGTATGATTGAAATTTGTATGATAGAATGAAAAAAATATTCCTGTTTGCTTTCATTTTCCTTGTCTTCTGCGGACAGCTGGCCACGGATGCACAGCACGTTTCCACACGACCTGTCCCTGTACCCGCGGCAGATCCTTCACTGGTATGTTCCTTACAGAACGATACCCGCTGCCGGCAGTGGGTGGATTCTGTGCTGAAGCAATTGACATTGAAAGAACGCATCGGGCAACTCTTTATCTATACCATTGCCCCTCAACAAAATAAGGCAAACCGGGAGTTGCTGCGTAAAGTGGTAGAAGATTATAAGGTAGGCGGCCTGCTTTTCTCCGGCGGACTGATGCAAAACCAAGTTGCGCTGACCAATGAAGCGCAACAGATGGCGGACGTCCCGTTGATGATTACTTTTGACGGCGAGTGGGGACTGTCCATGCGCTTGCGGGGTACACCCGGTTTTCCGAAGAATATGGTATTGGGGTGTATCCGTGATGACAGCTTGATTTATGAATATGGCCGGGAAATGGCCCGCCAATGCCGTGAATTGGGAGTACAAGTGAACTTCGCGCCCGTGGCCGATGTGAATATCAATCCCCGGAATCCGGTCATCAACACCCGTTCTTTCGGTGAAAATCCCCGGGATGTCGCCGATAAAGTAATAGCCTATTCCAAAGGTCTGGAAGATGGTGGAGTACTTTCCGTAAGCAAACATTTTCCGGGACATGGCGATACCGACGTGGATTCGCACAAGGCATTACCCACCTTGCCTTTTAGCCGTGCCCGTCTGGACAGTGTGGAACTGTATCCTTTTAAGAAAGCCATCCAAGCCGGCTTGGGAGGAATTATGGTAGGCCATCTGGAAGTCCCTGTATTTGAACCCCGGAAAGGATTGCCTTCTTCTCTTTCCCGCAATGTGGTGCATGACTTGCTGACACGTGAATTGAAGTTCCAAGGCCTCATCTTTACGGATGCCTTGGCGATGAAAGGCGTATCGGGGAATTCAAGTATCTGCCTCCAGGCATTGAAAGCGGGCAATGACCTGTTGCTTGTGCCCCGGCGTATAAAGGAAGAGGTGGAAGCTATTCTGGATGCTGTGAAACGGGGGGATTTGAAAGAAACTGACGTGGAAAGGAAATGCCGTAAGGTATTGACCTATAAATATGCTTTAGGCTTGGCCAGGAAACCGTACGTACGCCTTTCCGGTTTGGGCACACGCATCAATACCCCCAAGACACGTGACCTGATCCGGCGGCTGAACCTGGCAGCAATCACCGTATTGGACAACCAGACTAAATTGCTCCCTCTGGATCCTTCCGTGAAAGAAGTGGCAGTACTCAACATCGGAGACTCAAGGGAAATCCAACCTTTCATAAAGGAACTGTCCCAATTCACCCGTCCGGTAGAAATTCAACTGGGGAAAAACCTGACAACAGCACAATGCAGGCAGTTACAGGATTCCCTTGCCCGATACAAACGCATCTTGGTATGCGTCACAGAGCATCGTCTGACTCCTTATCAGACTTTCTTTACCCAATTTGCTCCCGGTGTGCCGGTAGCCTATCTATGCTTTATTCCGGGAAAACAGGTACTGCAGATTCATCGCGGCATATCGGCAGGCGAAGCTGTGATTCTGGCACATTCTTCCAATGATGACGTCCAAAAGCAGGTTGCCGGAATATTATATGGTAGGGCAAGCGCCGACGGACGTCTTTCCGCAAGTATCGGCAATTTGTTCGCTGCCGGCACAGGCTTGTCCTTGGGACCGCAGACTATGCCGCATTTTGTTCCGGAGGAATATGGGATAAACTCCCGTCTGCTTTCCCGGATTGATGAAATAGCTGAAGAAGGCATTCGTGAAGGAGCTTATCCCGGTTGCCAGATAGTGGTACTGAAAGATGGCAAAGAAATGTACAACAAGGCATTCGGCACCTATACGGGAAAGGGAACAGCCGCAAAGCGGGAAGCCAAGTCCGTGCCTGTCACAAGTGCATCTGTATATGACCTTGCCTCGTTGACAAAGACTACCGCCACTTTATTGGCTGTGATGAAACTGTATGATAAAGGACGGCTCAATCTGACAGACCGCGTATCGGATTATCTGCCTTTCCTGCAAGATACGGACAAAAAGGATATCACGGTACGTGAACTGCTGTTGCATGAGTCCGGCCTGCCTTCTACTTTGCTTTTCTATCAGGATGCCATTGATAAAGACAGCTATTCAGGGACACTGTTCAAGGGACGGCCGGACAATGTACACCCGGTACGGATCGGCAGCCGGACTTGGGCGAACCCGAAGTTCCGGTTCCGTAAGGAACTGGCATCCAAAGTCCGTACGGAAGAGTTTACCCTGCAAGTCTCGGACAGCCTATGGCTGAACCGCTCTTTCAAAGATGAATATTTGCAGAAAATTGCAGACGCACCTTTGAGAGACAAACGCTATCGTTATAGTTGCGTCGGCTTCATCGTATTGCAACAATTGGTGGAAGCACGGACCGGCATGCCGATGGATGAATTCCTGGCCCGGGAGTTCTATACCCCGATGGGATTGAAGCGGACAGGCTTTTTACCGTTGCGCTTCTTGAAAAAAGAAGAGATTGTGCCTTCTTCCAAAGATGCATTCTTGCGTAAAACAACGCTTCAGGGATTTGTTCATGATGAATCCGCCGCTTTCCAGGGAGGTGTTTCCGGCAATGCCGGGCTGTTCTCCACTGCCGGAGAAGTGGCACGTATCTATCAGATGTTACTGAATGGCGGCGAGCTGGACGGGACACGCTATCTAAGCCGGGAAACCTGCAAGCTTTTCACGACGGTCGTTTCCAAGATAAGCCGCCGTGGCCTGGGATTCGACAAGCCGGATTCACGCCATCCGCAGAAGAGCCCTTGCGCTGCTTCCGCACCGGCTTCCGTATATGGACATACAGGATTCACGGGGACTTGCGCCTGGGTAGATCCGGACAACGGGCTGGTCTATGTTTTCTTGAGCAACCGTATTTATCCGGATGCCTGGAACACCAGACTGATGCGTCTGGATATCCGTACAAGAATACAGGAAGTGATATATGAAGCCTTGAAAAAGTAAAAGGAGCATTCTCTGCTCACGCAGAGTTTGCCCCTTCTTCTCATGCTTTGAAACAATTAAATTCTATCGGTTAAGCTTTAGTGGATTCTGTCAGAACGCGATACCTACACGAAGGCCAAAGTTGCTCAAGCCATCTACGCTGTACGTAAAGAGGTCTCCCTTGTTGGTACTGTAGCTATAGTAAGCCGCAAAATGCAAGCCCGGTCCATAAGCCCAAGGATAAACATTGAAACCAATTTCAGGAGACACATAGAATCCCCATGTATCCTTGTTGGCTTCAAAAACGTTGAAGGTTGATTTCAACTGTGCATATTCGGTTCCAAGTTTAACGCCTGCATACGGTTGAAAAGCTCCGCCACGGTTCCATACGTAACGTGAAGCCAAACCAAAAGGCAACTGGAATACAGTATGTTGTTGGTCGGTGTTCAAGCTGCCGCCTTCACCTACAGGGAGGGTCTGGCGTCCGAAATATTCGTGGTTGCTATGGTAGTTCAGGAAAGCTCCCAATGCAAAATTGTCTGTCAGGAAGTAACCGCCTTCAAAGTTCATACCCCAACCGCTTGATTTGTCGGCGAAGTTGTTGCTGAGAGGAAAGTTGTACTGCCAGTCGATGTTGGCATAACCATTGTCGGTCATTTGTGCCTTCACCGGCATGGCGAAGACGAGAGCAAGGGCGGTAACCGCAAATACTCTCAAGGAAAGATATTTTATTGTTTTCATACTTTGTTCTTGTTTTTTGGAGTTCAATGGCAACCTCCCTGTCCGGAAAGGATGCTGCCGTATTATTCTTGTCACCTATATCCGGTAGTCCGTCACCTGTAGTTCGTGGCTTATCACTACTTACCGGTCAAGTACATGGACTGAGTGAAGGCCTGGTTCACACCCTGTACGGCAAGTTTGGCATTGACAGAAGATGAACCGCTCAGCAATCCACTCATGTAGCTGGTCCAGAGAACCGGAAGTTTTTCGCTTTGTCCTTGCGGAGCTTTCAAATTCAGCATCTCGGTAATAAAGGAGCCTGTGCTATAAGAATAGTTCACTGCATACGGATAATACCATCCGCCCCAGTTGCCCCAATAAGGAGCATCCCAATACCCCGGATAGTTCCACCACCATTCGGGACGTCCGTAGTCAGTGAAATAATAAGTACTTCTGACGTAGCTCACTTGCAGGCCGATGTCGGCCGCCTCACGATTGTCCACACGGGTAAAGCCGCGGCTGTTCATGTTGGAAATGTAAGCATTGAGAATTTCCTGGGCATTTTCATCTTTCCAATATTCGGCCTCTTTGCTGTCACCGATGACGAGAATACTATCCGGCAGATAGTAAGTCTGGAAGGTCTTGAAATCCGCCTTCTTGTCATAGTTGGTATAAACCAGATAGTTATTGTCCAGCTTATCCATGTCGGGGTCCTTCTCGCAGGAGGCAAGCGTCACTGCAAAGACCGCTAATAATAGGGGAATAAATTTCTTCATACTTCTATAATTGTTTAGGTTAAATAAAATTCCTGCCCTATGGTACCTTAGGCTTTTGTGAGAAAAAACAAGATAAGATATAAAAAGTTCACGGAAGAATACGTTAAAGGTGAAAATCCATACTTATCATCTCTATCTTTTCTTTCTCTTCGGCAGAGAAAGACGTGTTTTCAAGGGCTTTCAAGTTATCGGACAATTGTGTTACGGAACTCGCCCCAACTATGACGGATGTTACCGAATCATCTTTCAACAACCATGACAGCGACATTTCGGCCAATGTTTGTCCCCGTCCGGTTGCCACTTCATTCAGCGCAGTGATTTTGTGCAAAACCCGATCGGTCAGCACTTCTTTCTTCAGGAATTTGCCTTTCGCCATGCGGGAATCATCAGGAATACCATGCAGATAACGGTCGGTAAGCAGCCCCTGCGCCAATGGAGAGAAAGCGATGAATCCGGTTCCGTTTTCTTTGGCTTGCCGCAAGATGCCTTCTTTTTCCGGTGCACGGTTGAAGAGATTGTACCTACCTTGATAAAGCAGGCAATGCACGTCTCTTTCTTCCAGATAATAATAAGCATCTTGCGCTACATCTTTCGGATATTTGGATATGCCCACATAGAGCGCTTTACCTTGGCGGACAATGTCTACCAGGGCTTGCAGCGTCTCTTCAACCGGAGTATTGGGGTCGTAGCGATGGGAGTAGAAGATATCCACATAATCCAGGTTCATCCGTTTCAGGCTTTGGTCGAGGCTTGCCATCAGGTACTTGCGGGAACCCCATTCGCCGTAAGGTCCCGGCCACATGTCGTGTCCGGCTTTGGTGGAGATGAATAATTCGTCCCGGTAGGGCATAAGGGATTTTTTCATGATCATTCCGAAGGTTTCTTCGGCGGAGCCGTAAGAAGGGCCGTAATTGTTGGCAAGATCAAAGTGAGTGATACCTCTGTCGAAAGCGTAATGTACCATCGCCCGGGAATTGGCAAAAGTATCCACATCACCGAAGTTGTGCCACAATCCCAAGGAAATCTCAGGCAACAGGATACCGCTCTTGCCGCAACGGCGGTATTTCATGCCGCTGTCGTACCGTTCGGGCAGCGGAGAGTAAATGGGGTTTATCATATCTGGTCTATTTAAAATGAAAATTCCTTTTTTTTCCCGAAGGCCTGAAAGGCTTCACCGACTTTTGCTGCAGGCAGCCGTTTTCCCTTTCCACATAATATATCCCCGGAACATGAATTTCCAAAGGCAGTCCTTCCATATCCAGTTGCACAGGCTTGTATGCAGCTATCCAGTACCCCTTCCCGGCAGCAGGCATCGATACAACCTGGGCTGTTGCATCATTCCGTATGACGTTTACGCCATTTACATCAAAATCTTTGATAGCTTCCTTATTGCTGTCCGGAAATACCAGATATTGATAGCCGGCATTTTCCGGCTTCACGCCATGAGAAAGATATAAGGACACCACCTCTCCCTCTGTCGTGGCCGGACGATACATTTTCATAAAATCATGCCAACTTCCGGTGCGTTTACCGGCTTCCGCCATGCAATTGCCACTTCCTAAAACAACATATCCCGTACGGTCGTGGAAGAAGCGCAAATCTTCCTTCAGAAAGTTTTCCTTACCCGACACTTCTCTCCAGGCATTTTTGTCCAGAACCTCTAATGTGCCACACTGCAAACGCTGGTCTATGGATGTAGTAACACACAAAGCACTGTCCGAACTGATACCAGCTCCCAGGCAAAGCACTTCATCACCGGTAAATAACCATGCCTTACAGGCTGTCAGCCCATCCCTGTTCAACTCCATAGCCGCCATTCCACACTTCCCGTCACTCAATCCGCCGACGTTATCCGTTTTATTTCCTGATCTTGTAACATTGATGTCGGGAACCGGAGCCACATCCTCATAAGCGGTCACTCCCGGTACCTTACGCCAGTCCCAAAACGGAAACACATTCAGATACTCATCTCCACGGACATAAAAGTAAGTGGCACCGTCTCCCAGATAATACCCCTTGAGATTATCTTCGTTCACCAGTTCGGTACCTATCACACGATTGGAAGACATTTTGACTGTTCCCATCCAACTCTTGCTCCGGTATACCGTATAGTCGGAATCGTCAAAATGTTTATGTCCAACCAAAAGATTTCCCCGGGCAGGAAAGCCCCCAATCCCAAGATCGGCAGCCGCAAACGCCAACCCATACGCCTTATGCAGCTGTGCATTGTGAAAAAGCTGCCTGCCAAGCGCACTGATGTCCATCATCCGGTTCCATATCGTCCACTTATAACCTTCATTCACCAGAGAAGTAAGAATATCCACCTGTGGCCCGTCAAACTCATAAGCAGTCCCCTTGAACAACCTATAAAAGAAGCTCATGCCCGAAACAAATGACAACCCATAATTTCCGAATTGTTGCTGAGGGCCATGCTGATGGAAACTCCAGTCATCCTTGATTCCTTCCCTTCTGCCCAAAACGATTTCAGAAGCAATGGTATCACGTGCCATCTTCACAAGCTCCGCATCGTTCTGCAAAAGGGCACGGATAAGCACATTACCGGCCAGCCATACTTTATTCTGACCCGTCATGCCGAATTTGGAGTTCTCCATTACTTCTATGGCTCCCGCCTTCTCCTGTCCGGACAACTGGTCTTCCAAAAGAATAAAGGCCGTCCCCAAAGTTTTCGGAATGCCTATCTGGTTATACCACCAATTCGGACATTTGTGCTTTGCCGAAAACCAATATCCCAAAGCCCGGTGAATGACCTGCTTTAGGGTTTCCGACCGATAGTAACCGGTAACAGGAGAACAGTACAGTTTGGCCAATTCCAATATTCGTTCGGCATGCTGCTTAGGCTCCCAGCCCGATCTTTTCTTGTCAAGATAGTTTATGTCAGTCCACGAACCGTCATCAGACAGCTTTGCCACATAACCCTCTATTTTGGCCAAATCAAAAGGATAGCGCTGATGAAGCTCTACCACTACCTGGTCGGACATCTCCCGCTCCGGTTCTATCCGGTTCCAGTCGACCTGCAACGAATCCACTGCCTCCGCCACCGGGAGCAACATGGAAGTATAGTTCTCCTTGATACGTTTCAACTCATCCGTATCGTCCGCACACACCAGAGAGGTTCCCCATAACAGGCAGCAACACATCGACAGATATTTCATCGTATTTCCCATCATTGTCTCAATCTATATACAATGCTGCAAATATAAGGAACATTCCGGTATTATTCAACCCCTTTACTGGAGCGTAACTCCCATAATTCCAATCACGACCTCATTGGAAAGGGTCTCCAGAACCAGACGGGAAAGTTCTTTCTGCCCGTCCAAAGGCATGCTCAGCAATACGGCCGCGCCACCGTCAACCTCACGTGACACTCCCGGAAAGCCTAATTCCTCACCAAAGTTATCACTCACCTCTCCCGTCTTCAAACGCAAACGATAAAGAGAAGAAGCCTTGCGATTGAAAGCCTTGCCGTCCTCAAAGAATATCTGCTCGATAGGCGCCCAGTTATCGGGGTTGACAAGGGGCAATGTATCACACGTTCCATCCGTATAGTAAACCCGGATTATCCCATTGTCTATGTGGCATTGCATGTGGTTTGTACTGCCTGCCATCAGCAGATAGGCACGTGAAGCCTTCCCTTTCAAGGGTACTTCCAGACTATCCGGATAATTATCCCAAAGTGAGGTAAATGCAATATTCCGTCCTTCAGCCGGCGTGCGGAAAGGAATTCCCAGTTTTGTTTCCAATAAACCGCCACGTACGGAAGCACGCAGGCCGGAATCATCGATATCTGCGGTTTTCAAAGGGTGGCACCATTCGCCGATGCCCTGTTTCGGCAACTGCAAAGTAGTATATGGAGAACGGGGAGACAGATATTCATTCCGGAAAATGTCCGTGACACAGGCATTGAATACCTGGTCCATAACTACGGGCACGCACTTATCAGGAATGATATTATCCAATACCACAGACGCCTTTGCGGGAGAAACAGCGCCCCCTTCACCCTTGGCGGCTTGGGGGCTTTCCAACGGAGCCCACCATTTCATCTGGTCCTGCTCCATGGCGACGAACCTCACCGGACCTTCCTCCTTTATACGGGAAGCAGGAAAAGAATCTTCCGGAGAAGGAACGGCAATCAATTCTCCCTCCCATGCCACACGAACTTCGATCTGCCTGCCTGCAGAAGCAGGAACGGAAACGGCAAGTACCGGACATCCGACAGCATGTTCCACCAAACTCCAGGAAACATTCTTTCCGTCCACCTTGACATGAGCTACCCGCGAACGGCGTGCAGGAAACTGTAACTCCACGGTATGGACAGCGGGTAAATGATGAGTGACTGTATATACAGAAAGGTCCCGAGAAGAGAAAATGCCTGTTGCAGCCGCACCGGCTTTAAAATCAAAATCAATATCCGGTGTATGCAGCGCCGCATATTCCCACTCTTGCGGAAAGCCGGGCTTCAGCAGCAAGCGTCCGTTCAACGCATCGGGCAATATACCGTACAGTCCTTGAATCAATACACGGGAAGCCACACCGACAGGATCGCCGAAATCACGGTAACACTCTCCGCGCGCAGCGTCATAGAAACTGATCTGGCCAAAGTTACCGGGACTCTCGCCCAGATACATGCCATCAAGGACAGAACTTTTCAGCAACTTGAATCCCGCCTCCGCACGTCCTGCCTGGAAATAAGAAAGGGCGGTATGCATCACTTCGGCAAAAGCGACGTTGTTGATACTCCAGGAATAAGGCAGCCAGTTGGTGGTGGAAACCGTTGCATACCCCCCTGCATTGATATCGGCATTGTCGGAAGTGACCACAGGGATATGCGGTATTTCCCTATCTACATAACGGGTGGCCAGATAGGCTTGGAAAGAATCCGCCACATCGCTGTCAATCGCATGGTAGATAGTCCATACGGCAGCATTCTCGTGCAGGCGTTTATGTCCCATGAAATCCTGGAATTCCGCCCAATGACCTTTCTCCGGAAGCCACAGACGGCTGTTCAATGCTTTCAATATTTTATCCGCCTCATCCCGATAAGGCGCCGGATCTTCTCCTATCTTCTCGGCGATGAGGGCAGCCAGCCGATTGGCACGGTAATTATAGGCAGAACTGTGGGTCACGGCCCCGCTGTTATAATAAAGGGCATCACTTGCCCAGATACAAGCATACGCATCATACAATCCGTCATTATCCGGATCAAAATTACGCTTCTCCCAAGCAAGGTGCAAGGTCAGTACCGGCCACATACGGCGGGCATAGTCCAAATCACCTGTCCAGTTGAAATGCCACAACAGTTCATCAATGTAACACAGGTTCATGTCATAATGATGCATCTGATTGTTCCGGCGAGGATTACGGCAGATATAACCGTTGCTGTACTGCGGTGTCCCCCATTCTTTTACCGAACGGGCCAGAGCAAGTGCCGAGTCTTGTGCCGGATGCGGAATAGTGTTCGGAACCTCCGTCACCTGGCTCGCCGCATACGCATCAAAATGGATACGGGCACGGTCGTGCCATCCCAACGCATCACCGGTATAAGCCGCACGCCAACCGCTGAGGGGCATACGCCACCCCACGGCTCCGTGCAACCAAACCTGCCCGTCCCAAATTCCATCGGCAGCTATGGCAAGAGCTCCTCCAAGGGTATTGAAATAAGGATCGGGAGTAGTAAACCTGATGCGTCCGGCAAGTGCACTGCGGGCATCTTCATACCGGGCAAACAAGGCTGCGCCGTCCATCTGCTTCAACACATTGGCAGAGATGCCTATATATAAAGGCGCTACCGGAGATAAAGGACAACTCAGCGACTGTAAGATCCTTCCATCTTCGGAAGGATCGAAACACCCGGGAGGATCCGCCCCCATATCACCGCTGCGCGAAAGTTTCCGGAGACGTATCGGAGCATTCAGCACCTCCAGTCTGCAACCGTCCGGCAGATTCCGTACAGATATCCGCCACAAAGCTTCTTCTTCGTCCGGGCTTGCCAGTACGGCCATCTCCACAAGCGCTTCTTTTCCCCAGGCGTCATCTTTCAACCGATAGCTGCGGCGTCCGGGAGTATAGCGTGCCTCACACCAGGAAGTTTCTTCCAACGGAGTAACCACGCCACCCGGCAAATGCAGGCGGAAACGGATATTGCGGCTGTCATTCTTCACATAAGTGGCAAAGACAGGACGGTCACTGGTTTCCAGGCGCCATGCCGTGTGGCTGCCATAAAGGGCACGGGTATAACGGTTCTTCCCGTTGACGCAGACAAAATCCTCGCCATCAGGCAGATATTGCAACGTACGGGGTTTACCTCGCTTATGGTCATTGTAAGATGTGGACTCAATCAAGTCACCCGCCTTCTTCGGTAGCTTCGAAGAAGAGGCGTATTGTGCAAAGCAACAGTTTGCACACCCCCAAAAGAGCAAAATATAAATGGTAAAAACTTTCATAGATTTCTTTTTCGTAGTACAACAATAGGGATCCTGCATAAACAGCTATGTATCAGAAGCATTCATGTCCCACCCCAATGATTGGTAGTGGGACATGCATTCAGTCGTTATGGGAACTCGGTTCAGTCGTTATGAGAATCCGGTTCAGTCGTTATGGGAATGTACCTCAGTCCCAACACAAGTTATCTGTCAAAAATAAAAAAAAGGATTCAGTATCTCTCCTTTACGGCATCGGCTTCAGTCCCTCCCAACGAACATCCCAGGTTCCGTCCTTCGGAAACCCCGGATTCTCTGTCTCACAGCCATCCCAGCCGGCACACATCATGGCGATGGCAGTCAGCAAGCCACCGTTACCGGGCAGGTAGCAACGCAGGCGGCCATCCTGGTAGTTATGCCCGTTCAGCAGATACGTATTGGTACGCTTGTCCATCAGCAAAGCACCTACCGCCTTTTCCGGTTCGCCCAGACGGGCAGCATTCATGGCAGTCATCGGATAATCCCATCCCCAGGTCTTGCCCCAGTTCCAGTTGTCCCAAATCCAGTCCAGCGTATTCTTCATATAATCCGCACGGATCAGCTTGTTCATCGGCAAGATTCCTACAGAACCCAATACGGCCATGTGGTCACTTGTGAAACGGATGTCTTTATACGTATCGACGGCATCTTCCGAAGCAAGATATAAACTGTCTTCATTGTAAGCCAAAGGAGAAAGCTTGTCAATCATCTCATCCCACTCCAGATTACGCTTTTCGCCGGCACGTTCACGCCATTTCTGGGCAGTCTGCATGGCATAATGCCAGTAAGACAATTCGAAAGGAGGATTAATGGTAGTGGCAGCACGCAGCGTTTCCTGTGCAGGAATGGCTCCTTTCAAGATAAAACGTCCGTGGAATTCATCGTAAGTGGCGAAAGAGTACATGAACTTGGCCGTTTCCTGTACCAAATGGTTATACTTCTTGATAATTTCATCGGAAGGATTGGCACGATACACCAATTCCGCCAGATAGATAAAGTGCGGCTGTTGCCAAATAAGGAAACTGCCTACATTGGAAGGAGCCTCTACACCGCTCGGATCGGTCATCTTCATCCAACGGACACCGTCGAAGCCTTGGCGACGGGCTATTTCGCGGGCAACGGGCTCTACGGTCTCATACCAGCCCAATGTACGGTCAAGCAATTCGGGATGTCCCCAAAGAGCCTGCCAGGACTGATGCCACCAGATCATTTCCAGATGGAACTTGCCAAACCAGGAGTTGTAAGTCAGACCCGTTTCCTGCGGAGGCGTAGTTCCGGCAGACTGGATGGCAAGCAAATATTGGCTCAACAGGACACGGCGTTCCAATTCCGGAGCACGCGGATCCGTACAATGCGAGAAATCGACAGCCGCACCGTTTTTCCAGAATCCGGTCCAATAGCTGTCACTTGCGGCAGCGGTTTCAGCATACGAGGGCAACGGCTTGTCACCGGAGTAAACGCCCGGTTCGCTCTCGAACACAGTTCCTTCAAAGTTTGCCGTGAAACGGCAGGACAAGGCGAGCATATCTTCTTCAGGAGTCAGCACGAAATAGTTCTTTGACTTTTCAGCCAACGCAGCCTTCCCTTCCCAACGCAAGGTCACGTAGTAGGTCGTCTCGTCCAACGTACGCTTCAACAAGGCACTTTGCGCGTCCTGGCGCACAATCTCCGTAGAGTGTTTGTCATTGGCATCCCAGTTGCAGGCATCATCGGCATGAGCTCCCGTAGGATAAGGAAAGCGAAGGTTGATTCCGGCATGCGCACGGTCGGTTACTCTGGTAGAAATCATATCCAGCTGCGGGTGGCAGACTGTCTCTACATCGAACGTATTTCCGTTCAGCATAAAGTGACTGGTGATTTTTCCTTTCATCAAATCAAGGGTCTGGTCGATGTCCGTGATATCCGAAGCCTTCACTCCTTCGCCCAGTTCCAGACCGACAATGCCCAGATGCAGGCGGTGAGGGTTCATGCGGAACCAATTGGCAGCCCCCTTCTGACGACCATCTTCCTTGAACTGGCAAGCATATATCTCTTTATGTCCGCGACCGAAATCATACTCTTTCAGATACTCTTCCCGCTTGTAGTTGTCGGGATTGCCGAAGCTATGCCACCCCCATTGGCTTTGCGTACCCAGAGGCACACCTTTGGAATACATTTCCGGAAATGTCTGCAACCCGGTAGCATCTACCGTAAAGGCAAATTCACCGTTGCCCACGGAAAGCGAAGCCAACGAATCGAATGCAGAAACCCGGGGATTGTTACGCGCTACCAATGCTTCACGGTCAATCGGAGCTTGCTTCTCCGAACCGCAAGCCGCCAAAGCAACGGCAAGCAAGGAATAAAACAATTTTTTCATGGTATCTAATATATTTGATTAATAGTTACAGTTGTGTTCGAGCACAAAGATAGCGTTTCCCCGCCAGCCAAGCTCTGTTTGGTTTGGCAGAAATGCTAAGATAAATGATAATCTATAAAGCCAGACCGTTCAGATAGACCTCGACATTAGTAAACTCTTTATCCAATGTATAGGCAGATGCATCGGATGCGTCCTTCGGTTCCAGCCCATGCCGCAGTTCCCATGCATCCGGCATGCCGTCGCCATCACTGTCCTTCCGTACTTTTCCAGCTTTCAAGACAGGCCAGCCACCCACATCTTCCTGCGAGTTGATGATACCGTCTGTACCGAACGTGCCGATACCTTCTTTCACCTGACGCAGAACCTCACGGTCGTAATCATCCTGCGAGAAACTACACCCCACAGAAGCTAAAACCCGCTGATAAGCCACAGCCGGCGTATCTTCACATATCGGCTCGTAAGGAAATGGAGCGTCCACCAGACAAGACGTACACTCCTCGCCCGGAGTAGGAACGGCCTCCGGAGAGATGCCTGAATCCGGCGCCGCACTCTTCCTGTTACGGATGTAGCACTTTCCGGCACAATCGGTCACCGCCCCCTGGTTATCGCGTGTCACGGCATCATCACCTTCCATCACATTTCCGGCCACATAATACCGTCCCGTACCATCTTCCGCCACATCAAGCAAGCGGTGATGCCGTGAGGCAGGGCCCGGTTTATAATAATTGTTCACCATGTTTATCTCGGCATGATGCCCTCCGCCGTATGCAGTCTTAAATCCCCAATTGTACACCACATTGTTACGATAGTCCACCCACTTCGTACCATCTACCGAAGAAAAACGGGGATTACGGCTTGCATGGTTTGCCAGCAGATTATGGTGGAAAGTCGCTTTATAACCTCCCCAAATACCTCCAAAGCCATGACTCCCCTTGGTATGAACTGAAGTATTCAAGCTATGGGCCACCAGGCACCACTGCACTGTCAGGTTTTCCGTTTTGTAAATGGAAAGACATTCGTCGATGCTCCAGCTTACAGAAAGGTGATCGAGCACTACATTCTTCTGCCCGTAACGCCCGCCTCCCAAGCCGTCGCTATCCAGGTGATACCTGTCTCCTACCCGTACACGGATATAACGGACAATCACATTACCGGCATTCACCACCAGAGGATAATCTTTCAGGCAGATACCATCTCCCGGAGCAGACTGTCCCGCTATGGTAATACTGTCATTGATTATGCGAAGTGGAGACTTCAATTCAATGGTACCATCTACAGCAAAGACTACTATACGGGGTCCCCGCTGCTCCACCGCATCGCGGAAACTGCCTTTACCGCTGTCATTCAGATTCGTAACGGTAAGGACACGCCCGCCCCGTCCGCCGGTGGTATATTTGCCATACCCTTCAGCACCCGGAAAGGCTATGGATTGTGCTTGCATGCAAGTAGCCGCCAGAAGCAAGCAGGCGGCAAAAAAGAAGTTTTTCATAATATGCATAAGTTTTCAAAATCAATTTATTATCGAAAATCAAACAATAGTCCTAACCTCAACCCCTCATCTCCTTTCTTGATACGGATAATCCCCGGCTGGCTTTGAGGGCCATGCTGGCTAACCGGTTTAAACGAACGGATGGCCGGGATATCCAGCAAGAAAGACAGGTCACCGGATGGAAAGTCGGGCATGGTATGGATGCCATCCTGACGTCCATGAGGCTCTTCGGGAGTAAATACACGGAAAAACACCCCGTCCGTGGCAGAATAAACGGTAAAAGCAGACTTCTCGCCGAGAATTGCAGCCCAATAAAGATTGGCATGATACCCCTTAAACTCCGGATAAACCAGTCTGTCCGTACTCTCGCCGGTAATGGTGTTATTAAAGTCTTTCTGCCAAATGCCATAATTCGTACCGGGAATGCGGTTTTTCCATACACGGTAAGGGCCACGGCCCATCCAGCGCATACCTGTACATTCCTCTTCGGGATACGAAAACGTAAAACCCAAATTAAGGACAGCCTCATCCGTAAAGGCATCGTCAAAACCTCCTCCGCCCGAAGCACGGTTCAGCAGCACGGCATCCATCTTCAACAAACCATCCGGACGCAAACGCCATACTATAGAGTCGGCTCCTCCCCGGTAACGGGCACAAAGTACGGCATCTCCGTTCCGCTCCGTACGGGCGGTAAGAGAAACCAGTTTCATCTGCATGCCTACAGGCAACGGGCCGTCTTTCAACGGAATTATATGGTGGTCCCTCTTTCTCAAGACTGAACAAACCGTGGCATTGCTTCGACGGAAAGATATATCCACCATAGCGGAATGCAGTATGACCAAAGAATTGGTTTCTTCCACATTGCCGCCCTCACCGGTAACTCTCAAGGAAGCCAGTTGGGCATCAAGATAGTTCTTTGCGCCCCGAATAGGATATGTACGGGTACAGACGCTCTTGCCGTCGGGAGCAACCGCCTCCAACTCCAACACGTCTCCTTTAAAAAACGTCTCCGGCTTTCCACAATCAGCCCATGCGGCCATATAGGCATATCCGGTTTCACCCGGTTCCAGAGGAGGCAGTTCCACCGCCCCGCTGTCCACGACACATACACCCGCCCCACCCATCAGTGGAGAAGGGCAAGAAAGGATACGGTAACGCATGGAACACTGTTTCAAATTGGTAAACAGATAACGGTTGGTCACTAAAAAACGTCCTTTAAAAGAAGAAGTCACCATCAAAGGCTCCACTTTTATCGGCGACCAGATCTCGCGTACAGAATAAAAGCTGCCTTCTTTCTCACGGTAAGGGCCTACAATGCCATCGGGAGCATTGTATCCTTCACTGTCCAACATTCCATTACGGTCTGCCCGCCGTACAGCTTCATCACTGTATGCCCACATAAAACCTCCGGCAAAAAGAGGGTGCGCCGTATAGCGTGCCCAAAAGTCTTCCAATCCCGCACCATGCCCCTGGTCATACTGTCCGTGCATGAATTCCGTAGGCATGAAAACCTTATAGCCATTGGTAAAACGCCCTACACCCGTCAGAAAAGCCGGATAATGATGAGTATCCAACTCATCAAAATCTGCCCAAGGATGGATGACATGACGGTGCTGCGGATCATACAGGTGAAATAATTTGTCGGTGGCCGTATTCCATCCACCCTCATTCCCGTTGCTCCAGAGTACGATACAAGGATGGTTCACATCCCTTTCTATCATCTCCTTCACCAATTTGCCGCCGGTGGCCGTATCGTATGCATTCTGCCAGCCGGCAAGTTCATCGACATAAAGCAACCCCAATGAATCGCAAGCATCCAGGAAATGTTCATCCGGCGGATAATGGGAACGTACGGCATTCATGTTCATCTCCTTGATAAGCAAGGCATCTTGAATGCTGATTTCTTTGTCGGTAGTACGCCCGCCATCGGGATGGAAAGAGTGGCGGTTGATTCCCTTCATCACTAATTTGGTACCATTCAGATAGATGCCGTCACGCGGCCGGAAATCAACGGTACGGAATCCTATGCGGACAGTTGTCTGATGTACTTGTTCCCCTTCCCCGTTCAATAAGGAAACAGCCAAGTCGTAGAGCCGAGGAGCCTCCGGAGTCCAAGGCTCGATATCGTTCCAAAAATGGGTGAATACACTGTCGTGCCCAATCTCCCAGGTCCGGCTCTGTGGAGTCTCATCCACCTCTCCCGCCAACCGCAAGGCAGCTACAAGTTTTTCTTTCCCCCTCAACCCCTTCAAGGTGGCATGGAGCCGCATATCGCCATCTGCCCGCGCATCTACCGCTATATGCTCAATACGCATCTCCGGCTTAGCCTCCAGCCATACCGGACGATATATACCGCCGAACAGCCACCAGTCAGCCTTTCGTTCGGCTGCGTTCACAGACTTGTTGTCCGAATGTTTTCTGACCCGTACCTCTATCTTATTGGAAGCGCCATACTTCACCATCGAAGTCACATCATAAGAAAAACGATAAAAGCCTCCACGATGCGTCTCTCCGGCAGAAAAGCCATTCACAAGCACCTCCGTATCCGTCATTACCCCGTCAAACCACAAGCGTATATTTTTCCCTTTCCAACCGGCCGGCACAGTAAACGTGCGACGATAAACGCCCTCCTCCATGCTGGGATTCTTCACCCCTTTCTTTTTATACCAACGCCCGTAGGTATATTCACCAAAACCTTGCAACTCCCATTGGGAAGGTACTTCTATCTTGCTCCATTTTCCACTGTTCCGGCCTTCGGAACAACGGAACCGCCAAGTTACAGTGTTGTTTAATCCTGTACCTGAAAGGTATTGGCGTTCGGTCTGCTGAGCAGATACACCACTGCATAAAAGAAGAAACCAGAAAAACAAAAAAACAGGTTGATACTTCATAATGTATTTCAATTTAAGGATACGAAGTAATAAAATATCTATCAAAAAAGAGATAAGAAGAATGACTTTCCAGCTACACAAAATGACAAGAAAAAGGCGGCACACCGAAAAGTGTCCGCCTCTCCCTCTTCACTAACCTGAAAATCAAACAATCATTAATAGCAGGGATGCTGCTGACCGGCAAGTCCCGGATTTACATCAATTATATTCGTTGTATTGAATGGCAAGATCTCAACCATATTCTTCTTCATGCCATAAAATACACCGGTCTTGCCTGTAATCCACGCATTGTTAGAGGATATCCCCTCCACATCTTCCACACAGAGGTTTCCTTTCTGCTTGATGGAATTGATACTGAACATATTCAAAATGGTATATTCCACTTCCTCCACCTTGCCTGCACCAGCAGGCACATCCTCTTTCTTAAAATAAACTTTCCCGTCCGCTTCATAAAAGTTAGTCTTCAAAGCGCCTTTAGAACCATTATTCAAGGTATGCATAATCTGCAAAGCCTCCTCGTTCAATCCCATATCCACCAAATCCTGCTCAGTCATGGATATATACGGCAATGCAATGGTAGGGTCTTCAAAGTCCGGCTTCGATGTCAGTTTGTAGGCACGATATACATCTACACTGGCATACTCCCCTTCACGCTTTGCCAACTGAACCAATTTTTCCTTTTCAGCAGTCAAGTGATCCACCAATATACCCCAACGCGCCAAATCACTTTTACGCAATCCTTCATTAGAAAGTTCCAACTTGCGTTCTTTGATAAGAAAATCCTTAAACTCTTGATAACCGGTAGGTATCTCGCCCATTAGTGAGGCATTGTCACGGAACGCACGCATACGTACCTTCTTCACGGCATCCACTGCTTCAGCCGTAGCCCCGTTATTCAATTCATTCAAAGCTTCAGCATACATCAATAAAACATCCGAATAACGCAACAATGGCCAATTAATGTCACGTTTACTATCTGAAGCGCCTCTTACTTTCTTCCAGTTAATACGATATTTGCCTACTCCCATTCCTATGAATGTCTCCATCTGATAAGCATTTCCCTTATCGGACAAGCGAAGTCCATAGTTACAAACTGACACGTCACGACGTTGGTCGTTCTCGTCAAACTCAAAATAAAATGTAGGAAAAGCAAACATCTGGCTTCCACCTTTACCCAAACCGGCCTTATCTGTTCCACTGGTGGGAATGCCATTGGTATAACCCGTACGGACATCCTGTGCATTCGTGCCGAACATGCCATACTCTAACATCGTCTCCCTGTTGTATTGCTGATTGGCCAAATCGCGGAAAAGCTGGTCGTAATTTTCCACCAAACCATTTTCCCCCTTAGTGATGACTGCCTTGCAAGCATCCGCCGCAATCTGATACAGTTCCTTAATACGGGCCGCATCACTACGTTGAGCTATCTCAACCGTACCGGCATTATAAGGCACCGTATTCAAATCCCAACGCAAAGAGTAACCGGCAGCATACAAAGCCACACGTGCCAGAATACCGTAGGCCGAATTCTTCGTAAAACGCTCGGGAGTATCAACCATCCCTTCGCTTCGCCAAGGCAATAATTTCACAGCACGCTGCAAGTCGGAGACGCAATGATCATAGATTGTATCACGACTTACACGTGAGGAAGAAAAAGTAGCCAGTTCGGCAGTGGGAACATCGGTATAAGGAACATCTCCATAGAAACGTACCAGATTCCAATAAGCATACGCACGAATAGCCAAAGCTTCGCCCAACAAAGAGTTTATCTTCTTCTGCTCACTTTCTGTCGCCCCCTTCATCTTAGGCAAATTACTGATGCAGACATTGGAATATTCAATAGCCTGATACATCCAAGTATAAGTCTTACTCAACATACCCGTCAGATTGGTATAGTCATAATTGGATACATTATACTTGGAATTACTCTCATTGGAAGCCGACTCATCCGTTCCCATCAGCAACTGATAACCCAATTCCTGAGAATGCAAGTAAGTATAAGCGCCTACGGTAGTCATCTCCGCCCGGCCTATCGTATTGAAAATAGAAGAACTGTCCGCCTTTGATTCGGAAGGCATATCCAACCAATCTTCGCAAGAAGCAAAAGCCAGCGCCAAGGCAGATATGCCCAATATCGTAAATATCTTTTTCATATCTCTTTTGAATTAAAATGTTAAGTTTAAACCGATTACCCAGCTCTTTGCACGAGGGTAGGAAGAATTATCAATACCCGGTGTCAAGGCACTGCTTGAGGCAGACACTTCCGGGTCGTAACCTTCATACCCGGTAAACGTATGGATATTATTCAATGTACAATAAATACGCGCATTACTTATTTTAGCCCGGTTCACCCAAGCCTTGGGCAATGTATATCCTAATGTAATAGTATTCAGGCGGAGGTAAGACCCGTCTTCCAGATAGTAGCTGCTATGATCACTGATGGCGGTCTTATTATTGCCGGATATATTCCACATGATATCCTTACTATATTGTCCCGGGTTCATCGCTGCCAGACGGTTCAGGTCTGTGCTTTCCTTTCCGGTCTGAGGATCAATCAGCATGAAGCGGTTCGCCATCTTGGCTATGGTATTCTGATTGGCCAGATACGGACCTATAAAACGTTGAGTACTCATATTGAACACATCATTACCTACAACAAAGTTCATGAAAATAGTCAAGTCGAATCCTTTGTAAGTGAAAGTATTGTTCCATCCTCCCGTAAACTTAGGCGCGGCATTACCAATCACCGTACGGTCATTCACACTCCATACCGGATTTCCATTGTCATCAGTTTCACCGGCTGTAGGTTTATACTTGACATCTCCCGGCTTCACGTTATCACGATTGGAACCTTTCAGATAAGGAACACCAGGATTCAGTGTGTACCCTCCGTCAGCATTCTGAGTAAAATCATCAGTCGTGTATATTCCATCATAAATCAAGCCATAAAATTGACCCAAAGACTTACCTTTCTGTATTTTAAAACCCATACGAGACTCATAGTCCTGAATAAAATGGTCAGTCTCGGCGTCTCCGTAAATCTCCAATACTTTTGACTTATTGAAAGCAATATTAAAGTCCATTGACCAAGTAAAGTCCTTGGTACGGATATTGGTAGAATTCAATACGATTTCTACTCCACGATTACGGATAGAACCAATGTTCTGGAACTGGTTGGAATAACCGGTAGAAGTAGGAATCTTGTTTTTTATCAACAAATTGGCTGATTCATTATTATACCAATCAACCGAAAGGTTTACACGGCTGTTCAATACAGACACATCCAATCCTACATTGACAGTCTTGGTCTTCTCCCACTTCAAATCTTTATTGCCAAGGGTAGTGCCCGGCACATACGTGATATAATCGTTCCCGTTATATCCATAATGACCGGAACCGTAAGAAGTAGCGTACATATTATTGTCAATTTTGTTATTACCGGCCACGCCATAACCCACGCGCAATTTCAAGTTTTGGAATACATCTTTCACTTCTTCCATAAAACCTTCCTCGGAAATACGCCATGCCGCAGAGGCAGAAGGGAAATAATCCCACTGATTTCCTTTAGCAAACTTGGAAGAGCCGTCAGCACGTAAAGTAGCATTCAACAAATAACGGTCTTTGAAGTTATAAGAAAGACGCCCGAAGAAAGAAACCAATCCCACTTTGCTCTTTCCTGATTTCCATGTATTGGGAGTACCCATACTCACATCATTCAGTCCGAAGTTTCCGTCAGAGAACTTACGGTATTCATTATCCAAGTTCATAGACTCCCAATAAGTAGTTTCCTGTCCCAACAAAACATTGAAATGATGATTCTCTTTCACATCGAAAGCATAATTCAGCGTGTTGGTTATCTGCCACTGGAATGCCTCATCATTGTTACGGTAACCATACCCATTGGGACTCTGATTAGAAGCAGCCGTTTTTGTACTGCCATCATCCCAATAATCATGACGTATTTGCTTCCATTGATAGTTTCCTGCAGTGCGGAAAGTCAAGTTCTTGATAATGTCTATTTCAAGTCCCGCATTTACAGTCGCCATACGGGTGTATTTCTCGTTTGTGATGGCATTGTTATTGAGAATAGGATTGTTGGTATCATAATTGTTGCTACCCGGCATCTCATCAAAAAGACTGCCCAAATCCATTCCCAACAACTGGTCATTGGTCCATCGCTCACCTCCGGTTACAGGCTGCAGGATGGTCTGCTTCAGCGTACCTCCCAAAGAACCCCCACCATCAACTTTCGTCATTTGCAGACTGGTAGAAAAATCAAAACGGACACCTTTCCATAACTCGTGATTGATTTTGGCACGGATACTGTTCTTCTCATAACCATGCTTCGCCATAATGCCATCTTCACCAGTGTAGTTATAACTCAACATATATTTAGTTTTTTCACTACCTCCATTGATATTCACATTGTGATTCTGCATGATACCTGTCTTTCCGAACACTTCATCCTGCCAGTCTATGCCGGCACGGTTACCATATCCATCAGCAATACGGTCATATACACCGGTATAGAAATCAGAAGAATTGACATCGCCACCGAAAATCCCAGCCCAATTATCCTCATTGCCGCGCAACAGCTGGAATTCATACTGATACTTCACATAGTCTTCCACACTCAGCAAGTCCAGTTTCTTTCCCAGTTTTGAAAAACTAACGAAACTATTGTAATTAACCTCCGTCTTACCAGCCTTACCGGACTTTGTCGTAATCAAGATAACACCATTGGCACCGGCAGAACCATAGATAGCTGTAGCGGAAGCATCTTTCATTACATCAATGCTTTCAATATCATTTATATCAACGTTCTGAAGTCCATTGTCCATCTGGAATCCATCCACTATGTAAAGGGGTTCGGATCCTTGCGTGATAGATGTACCTCCACGGACAGTAATTTGAATATCCGCTCCCGGAGCACCGCTCTGCTGTACCACATTCACACCGGCAGCTTTACCGGACAATGCTTGAGCAGCAGTAGTAACAGGCACCTTGGCAAGGTCTTTTCCTCCTACCGAAGAGGTAGCTGCCGTCAAATCTTTACGCTTAACTTTTGCATAACCGATAGCCACTACCTCCTCCAACATCACGGAAGATTCCTTCAGCGTAATGTCAAAATGAGTCTTGTTGCCAATAACCACCGTCTGATTTTCATAGCCAATAAAGGAAACCACCAGCTCCTTGGCAGAAGCCGGCACAGAAAGTTTAAAGTTACCATCCATATCGGTAATTGTACCGGTAGAATTATCACCTTTCACAGTTACAGAAGCACCAATCACCACGTCCAATGCATCACGGACCGTACCGGTAATCGTCTTGTTCTGAGCAAAAATGCTTAGAGGACAGCCTATCAACAGAACTATTAACAGACTGAGATTTTTGTGTAAGATTCTCATAGATTATTAATATATAGATTTAATAAATAAATTTAAGATTAACCAAGCAACTCCGTTATCGGACACGAATATTGTGAATGCAAAAGTAGAGAAGCTTTTATGAATTCACCATGCTCATTTTGGCTGTTATTATTTATTTTTTGATTTTATTTAAATCCAATTAGCTATAAAATAACAAAAAATATCCTCCGCAAATAGATGGCGGAGGATTAATCATTAATAATCAATAGATTACAAAAAGCAAGACAATTTAATTGTTTTTCCAAACTTTATTCCAAGTACGCTCCCACTCTTTCCGGTCCTTCGGCTGGACAAAAGGCTGCTCCTTGGCAGGATACGCCAATCCTTCTTCTGTAAAATCCGTACGGATGAAGCCTATCTTTTCCCTAAAATGCGATTGGCTGTCATTACCAAAATAACTGCACCACCAATTACCGTCCTTGTCCTTAAAGAAGCCTGTTCCTCCACCACAAGGTATAGATTCATGCCTTTTCCTGTAAGGGCCATAGATATTATCGGAAATACCAAGACATGTAGAATACCTGCCTTCGTAATTATCTGCCGCCCCCAAATAATATTTTCCATCGCGCTTGAAAAGAACCGCCCCTTCATGTCCCAAATCATTCATACCACGCCCGACACATTTTTTTGCATGGTGCGCGGGATTGTGGTCCGGATCCTCTATCACTATTTTACGGAAAGGTTCGGCCAATCCACTCATATCCTCTTTCAGCAAGGCTATCTCGTCCGCACGGCCATAAGTAAAGTAAACCTTACCATCTTCATCCTCAAACAAGGTAGCATCGATACCCTTTACAATGGGACGGTCTATTGTGAAGGCGTTAACATAAGGCCCTTCCGGTTTTCCTGTACTACTTTTCAATATCCCGATACCATCGGGACACATGCTGAAGCAAATAAAATAGTTGCCTTTTATATAATGTATCTCCGGCGCCCAGACAGCCCGTACGGCACGGCGCGGATGCTTGCGCCAAGCCTTGACCCAATCATCGGCTTCCTTATCTATATCCCAAACCAAACCTACATATTCCCATTTATGCAAATCGGCAGATTTCCATAGTTCAATGCCCTTTGCCCAGGCCCAGATATTATCACCGGAAGATCCCGTCAGGTAATAGTTGCCATCTCCTCCTAAAGTCACTACACCGTCGCGCAGATGCAGTTCCCAAGCGGGTTTTATCGGAGGCACCAGCCCTGATTCCACAGCGGAGCCTGTACACATCCGCAGAGTTCCCTCCTTATATTCCGGACGAGGCCGGTTGCCATAGTACAGAACTCCATCCGCTCCACTTCGCCAGCCGCCCCTGCCGTCACCTTCCACGGCAACGCCCGGACCACTGACCCCCGAGAACTGTTTGGCCCATGCCATTTCAGCAGGAGGGGCGGTATAAGCAGTTTCCTGACAATATGCCCAAACCCGGCAAACACATCCCATCACAAACAATAAAAATATTCGTTTCATAAGTATTGTAATTATTCGCTATATTATTTCCTATAATAAATCAATATCATATCTCCAATGATACCGGAAGGCAGTAATTCATCCTCCGGTGATGCTATTTCCGGAACAGCATATGTAATACGTTTTGCCTGCGGCAGAGAGGCATCACCTGTCATCCGGTTCATCAATGAATTGGCTACCTCAATTTCCAGTTTATTCTCTCCAGGAAGAGCCCAATCGGTAATGTCAATCTGCCAAGGAGAACACCAGACTTTTGTACGAATCTTGCGGATTTTCAAAGCCATGCAGCACATCGGCCAAAACCGGCTGACAAGGAAGAGTAGCAGAGGTACAACCGTATAGAAGAAACAGTGCAGCTATCAGACACACATACATCTGTAAATAGGATATATACTTCATCGTATATTCATTTTTCATATTTTATACAAGAAAATAATTTAACGGCACCCTTGGCAAGGCTATTTACCCTTAGAGACAAACATAGTACAAAAAAAGGCGGAACACAATCAAAGCGTCCGCCCTTTTTTCATTTACTAACCTAAAATTCAATCATAACAGACAGCTTTACCGCTTATTTTGAGCTTGTATAACCGGGAAGCTGCGTCAGGTTCGGATTGTCAACCAACGGATGACCGGATGACTTGTCCGCTAACGGCAATAACTCCGAGAAGTTCTCTTTATAGCCGTAGTAGATACCATCACTGCCATCAGGAGCGGCAATCCAATTCGGATATTTACCACCATTTTCAAAAGAACCGGTAGGGTTCTGATAAAGGATCTTGCCAATCTGCAAAGCGTTGAAACCACCGCCGAAGCCTACAGCCTTACGAGCCTTGCCATTAAACGTACTGGTGTATGCCTGGAACATATTACAAGGATACCACTTATCACCCTCCGACACTTTCATGCCATGGGCACGGACAATATCAAGCAGCTCAGCCTGATAGGCATCATACAATTGCTGAGTGGCCTTTTTATCCACCACGTCTTTTCCTTTATCATCCTTCACTTTCACCTCATTCGGAACATTTGTCGCAATGGCAATCTCCTGTGCGTCGGTCAGCTCGATATATTCAAGGGCAAGGAATTTATCACCATATTCCTGAGCATCCTTATGGAACTTATACAAGCGATAAACAGGAACGTCCGCATATTCTCCCTTACGGTCCGAGAGATCCTTCATAGCTTGCTGTGTGGCTCTGATCTCTTTTGAGATACGTCCCATACGGATTAAATCCGTACGCAGGAACAACTGACCGCCCAACTCCCATTTACGTTCTTGAGCCAACGCATCGTCAAACGCCTCTTTAGAAGAGGGGATGTCAAGGGAACCGATACCGGCACGGTCACGAATCTGTTTCAAGGCACTGACTGCTTCTCCTGTAGGACCGCCATTCAAGAAATTCTGTGCTTCCGCATACATCAGCAACACATCAGGATAGCTGATGATAGGAATATTCAGATTACGTTTGGTAGCGTCAGGAGCCGGAGCCACACACCAGGAGATACGGAACTTGCCAGACATAATGCAAGAATAAGTAGTACCTACATCCACCCATGTATCATCCGCCTTTCCTTTTTCCAGAAAATAGATGCTGTATGAGGTACAGGTCACATCACGACGGGTATCCTCCGGTTTAAAGGACAAATAATAAGTAGGCAAGATAGAAATCATAGCCTTACGGGACCCAAACAAACCGCCACGGGTACCAGGGTGGGCATATACCCCCCACTTGGAATTTGTGGTAGATCCGTATTGAGCCAAACTGAAAATCATTTCATTATTGATGGAAGTAAAATTACGCTGGCAGAAATTATACCACATATATTGGAAACCGCTCATATCGTTCTTTGCCTGAATCAACGAGTTCTCACCATGGCCTATAATCTCCTTGCAGGCATCACTCGCAATCTGGTAAAGCTCACGAACCCGTGCCTCGTCACTGCGACGCTCCACTTTCAAAGTAGCCGGATCATTGGTTTCAAGATTCCAACGCAAAGAATAACCGCCCGCATAAAGAGCAGTACGGGCCAGCAAAGCCAACGCCCCCTGCTTGGTCAGGCGTTCGGTAGTGACATAGCCGCTTTCGCTGAACCAAGGCAAGTAACCTACAGCCTCCTGCAAGTCTTTTATAATCTGGTCATAAATGACATCGCGGGACGTACGTTTGGGATAGAATGTATTTTCGTCATTCGCGTCCATATCTTCCAAAGGCTCCCAAATAGCCGGCACATCCCCATAAATACTGATCAGATTGAGGTATGCAAACGCACGGAGCCCCAGCACTTCACCCAGCATAGAGTTGCGCTTTGCCGTTTCAGGCATGGCTTTCAGACGTTTGATACCGATATTGGCCGACTCGATCGCACCATATTCCTCATTGAAAAGCGTGGTGGTAGTCCAGTCGGGAGAACCACTGCCATAAAACCAGTTGGCAAGGTTATACTTCGAGTTATTCGTCGAACCATCTTCACTGGGATGGCTCACCGTTTCGCCCTCGGCCAACTGATAAATCATATCAGTGGGTATGATCCCCCTGTAACATCCCAACACGTATGCATCGGCCGTAGCCTCATTGGCAAATACGGTTTCGGTATCGGCGGAGGTGTAAGAAGGCATCTCCAGCCAATCTGAACAGGAAGTCATTCCTAATGATAATGCCAGGGCAGGCAGCAATATCAACTGCTTCTTCATATTTAATTTTACTTTTTTCATGACATTGTAAAGTTTAGAATGTTAAGTTAAGACCAATTACATAGCTTCTGGAGCGCGGATACGTAGAATTATCATACCCCGGCGTACAAACCACTTGATCACTGCCGGCAGAAACCTCCGGATCATAACCGGAATAGCCCGTAATGGTAGCCAGATTATTGGCGGTGAAATACAAGCGGGCATTGGAGATAAAGAATTTCTTCAGCCAGACCTTCGGCAAAGTATAGCCCAAAGTTACTTGTGCAATACGCAGGTAAGAACCATCTTCCACATAATAAGAAGAAGGGTATGTGATATAGCTTGAGTTCGTCTTGCTCAAGCTCCAGTTGCGTGCACTTTCATTCGGATTCAATGACTTGATAACTTCCAGAGAGGTGGCTTTCTGGCCTGTGACGGGATCTATCAAGCGATAATAGTTGTCACCGAATTCAGTAGGTACATTCTGGAAAGCGGCGTACGGACTCATACTGTGTTTGGTAGCATTATATACATCGTTACCGATAGAGAACTTCATGAATACACTCAAGTCGAAACCTTTATATTGGAAAGTATTATTGAAACCGCCGATACAATCCGGAGTACCATTACCGATCTTCACCTTCTGTTGAGTAAATTGCGGATTGCCGTTCTTATCTACGCCATCGGCAGCAAACTTAATGTCACCCGGCTGCGGAGTACCGCTGTTGGGTCTGACTACTCCTTCTTTCAAAGTCAATGTTCCATCAGTACCTTGAACAAAATCATCGGTGGTATAAACGCCATCATAAATATAGCCATACATTTCCCCCAAGCTCTGGCCTACCACTGCATAATAGTTTACCTGTCCGGAACGGTTGCCACCTACACTGAAAGTCTTTGTGTCAAGCCCGTCCTCCAAAGAAATGACTTTGGATTTATTGAATGCCAAATTCAAATCACTTGTCCAGCGGAAGTTCTTGGTCTGTATATTCACCGTATTCACAGAGAATTCCCAACCACGGTTACGAATCTTACCTACATTCTGGAATTGGCTTTTATAACCCGTGGTAGATGGAATAATGCATTTCAGCAACAAGTCATTTACCTGGTTATTGTACCATTCGGCAGTAACATTCACACGGCTGTTGAAAAGAGCAAAGTCCAAACCGATATTGGTAGAATGCATTGTTTCCCATTTCAGATCCCTGTTACCAAGTGTTTCATCCAATGTATAGGCCAGATTACCTTCCGTATTGTTCAACGGATAATCGGTTTGCTTGAAAGAAGTGGTGTACATATAGTCACTGATATTACAGTTACCGGTAGCACCATAACCTACACGCAATTTCAAATTATTGACTGTATTTGAAATGGCATTTTCCTTCCAGAAATTTTCTTCTGAAATACGCCATGCACCGGAAACAGAAGGGAAGATACCCCATTTGTTACCTTTGGCAAACTTGGAGGAACCGTCACCACGAACCGTGGCAGTGAAAAGGTAACGTTCGTCGAATGTATAATTTACACGGGCAAAAGCAGAGACAATCCCATTGTGAGAATGGCTTACAGATTTATCTTTTACCGTAGCCTGGTCAATATTATCCAATCCGAAATTAGGATACGGGAATTTTACCAAAGACAGTTTATTGCCTTCCGATTCTGAATAAGTAACTTCATGTCCCAGAAGCACACCTAATTTATGCTTCTGAGCAAATGTCTGGTTATAATTCAGAGTATTGGTAATCTGCCATTTGAAAGATTCACCATTATTGATACTACCATTAATACCGGTATTTGCCGCATCCATAATGTACGAGGTGGATTTTTCATCGGCAAAGGATGTATCCTTGCTGCTGGACCAAGTATAGCTGCCCGCCGTACGCCAAGTAAAGTGCTTTAACAAATCGAATTCAACGCCGGCATTAATAGTATATAAACGGGAACGTTTCTGAGAAGTAGAAGCATCATTGGCTATAATCGGGTTGGCCGTGTCATAGCTGGTATCCAGTCCCGACAGGTCCGGATAAGTCTGCGTGTTCAGCAATTCATCCAAAGTATATTTCGTACCTCCAATGATAGGCTGCAAAAGCACACTCTTCATTCCGGAGTAAGCGCCGCCACCCAATGTCTTTTTATAAGAAAACATTGTATTCACATCTACACGAATACCTTTCCAAAGTTCAGAATTTATTTTGGCACGGAAAGAACTTTTATTTACTCCATGCTTAGCCAAAAGACCATCCTGACCACTATAGTTATAGCTCAACATAACCTGGGTCTTTTCCGTTCCGGTAGACACGTTTACATTATGATTCTGTGTCAAAGCCGAACCGCCAAACACTTCATCCTGCCAATCAAGCGTCTGTGCACCTGCATAACGGTCAGCAATACGAGCGTAAGCTCCCGTATAGAAATCCGCAGCATCGGAGGCCACATTATCAAATACCGTACTGAAGTTGGTTGTACCACCCTGCAAAACAGCCATTTCATATTGGTATTTCACAAAGTCTTCCGCATTGGACATCACATCCAACTTTTTGCTGAGGACATCAAAAGAGAAATACGTATTATAATTTACTTGCGTCTTGCCTTTCTTGCCGGACTTGGTAGTAATCAAAACGATACCATTGGAACCGCGGGCACCATAAATAGCAGTAGAAGAAGCATCTTTCAAGATATCGATGCTCTCAATGTCGGCAACATCTATATTGCTAAGGGCGTCACTCATTTCAAAACCATCCACAATGTAAAGCGGTTCTGTACTCTGTGTAATGGATGTACCGCCACGAACCGTAATATTGGCACCGGCTCCCGGAGCACCGCTCTTAGTGACAATGTTCACACCGGCAGCCTTACCCTGCAAGGCCTGTGCAGCCGTCATGGCCGGAACAGCGGCCAGTTCACCGGAGGAAACAGAAGAAGTGGCTCCCGTCAAGTCTTTACGCTTAACCTTTGCATAACCGATGGCTACAACCTCTTCCAACATCACGGAAGATTCTTTCATAGTCACATCAAAATGAGTCTTGTTACCGATAGTCACAGTCTGATTATCATAACCGATGAACGAAATTACCAGCTCTTTGGCGGAAGCCGGTACAGAGAGTGTAAACTTACCGTCCATATCGGTAATAGTACCGATGGCGCTATTACCTTTCACTGTTACAGAAGCGCCAATCACCACGTCCAGCGCATCACGGACCGTACCGGTAATCGTCTTGTTCTGAGCCCAAAGGCTGAGAGGGAAGCCTATCAGCAGAAGCATCAACAGGCAGAGATTTTTGTGTAAGATTCTCATAGATTATTAATATATATTTGATTAATAAATAAATTCAAGCCTAACAAATATCGCATCCGTTATCGAACACAGGGTTTGTAAGCGCAAATTTATAAAATATAATAGCTGCGCTATTTACATTTTTTGACTGCAATACTTCACTTTTTGATTTTTGTCTAACAAAAATCAAAAGATAGAGTTACCCTGCGTTTACCACCAAACTTGCCTGTCGGCATCATAAGAAAAAATACGCTCTTCATCTCCATTTGTATAGTTTTTCAGAAGTAGCAACGCATTAACCGGTACATTATCATATATTAATTGATACTCTGTTGCCTTTTGTTTGCCCAAAGATATCCACTTCCTATCATAGTAAAACAATTCATATTCATTACCAAGCATAACAAAATTACCATCATTTTTAGGGAAATAAACAATACGATCTATTATATGAGGTTTTCCAAAATCTATTCCGATTGTATAACCTTTACTCTGCCCAACTAACATGGTAAAAGGGTCACCATCAAAACAACGTTCTATTCTATTAGCATTTGTCCCAAAAGGTATTCCTTCTAATAAAACATTATCCCCCCAATACTCCAACTCAGCAATAGGCGTTTTCCCCTCTTTAGGTGAAACATATCGATAATAGCGATATGCTTTTGAGCTCTTTATTCTTATATCATTTCTGAATACCGGGGTTTCCTCTACTACATATAAAACCTCTTTCTGATTAAAATAAATATCATTACTACCTTCAAATTTAGTTCCTATAAGGGAGTTCCAGTTATTTATAAAGCTACCGACAAAAGGATATTTACGTGTTAATATCAGTCTTTGCTTTTCTATAAAAGAAGGTTGAAAGCTTCTTTTCCTACCAGCTATTTTCATAAAAGGTTGTTCTATCGGTACCAATCGGCCTCTATCATACACCACAGGAAGATATACAATAGAATCACCCATGTTTGGAAAAACATACTGATTTTTAACTTTTCTACTATAGCATATAGGCATCCAATCACCTCCTGTTCTAAAAATACAAAGATAAGCACACTCCGCCATCAGACTGGTTTCCACTACAACAGTATCAATCAGTTCATATTCTTTGGAAACATCAACAGTAAAGGGATTAATTAGAAGTTTCTGAATTTCGGGTTCAATTCCGCCACTTTCCATATCCTTATTATGCTGATAAGTTGAACGCAAAACCTTTGCTGCTCTTTTCTTAAAATCTGTTTGCAAGGGATAATCAGTTCCGACAAGAGAATCAAGTCTGAAATCAGAAGCATCTATTAAATTATGTAATCTAGCGACAGAATCCTTCTCAGCAATTGTATATGTTCCATCATCTAAAACAAGAGACACCCAAGCATGACCGCTTTTGCTATAATTAGCCCATTGACTCACCATATCAATTGACACAGGAATGCCTACAGCCCGCAATACACTTCCAAGAAATACACAACGTTGCATACATGTAGCCCTATGCTGGCGTTTCATATCTATGACATTTAAGAGATAAGGAAATGAAAAGCCGCCACGCCCCATCTGGTGCATAATGGTATCATGTATTATAGCAAAAGCTTCTTTTACATTTTTCGTATTAGCTATTAATGGATGGTAAGCTTGATAAAGACTATCTCTCCAATATTTTGAAAGTATTTCATTCTGAAAACGGTAAGGAAGAATATATTGACAAAACGCTTCAAAATCTACCTCCGCTTTCCATGGAGAAGCTTTCCAAACATTAACTGCTTGATCAATATTATGTATCAAAAAATCTTTTTTTAATATACTTATATCATATTCAAGTTCCGGCTTATGCTCTTTCTTTAATTTCTTCCACCAATTATTTAAAGTTTTAGTACTGACCACGGAATCTGTCCGCTGAATTTTTTCCGCAAAAGTATCAATAGCCTTACTTTTTAAAGTATAATGTTCAGGCATATTTTCTATAAGAAACAGTGCAGCTTGTAATTTTAATGAATCATTATTTTCCCTATAATAATCCAATATTTTAAGCAATTCTATGCGATTATTTCCAGCCAGTTCTAATGCTTTTGACACATTATCTTTTGGTGCACATGCACTTAAGGATACTATTAGGATTCCTCCTAATAATAACAGAAATTTATTATTTCCTAATACTATTTTCATAATATCACATAATTATCACTTCAATCAAGACGCTGCAAATCATCCATAGCAGCCCCTTTGCCTTTATATTTGCTCTTCGTTTTATTGAAAGTATAAGACAACGTCAATGTAACCGCACGGGTACTCCATTTACTCCAAGACTCCTGTATGGTAGTAACACTGTATCGTTTAAAGTAATTATCCCTTGTCTTAAATACATCCTGCACACGCAGATTAACCATCAATGCCTTCTTCATAAAAGAACGGCGCAATCCCAAGTCCATCCCCCATTTTTCTCCAATCCGCTGGACACCATTGTCGCCTTCGGACATATAGTCAACGTCAGCGGAAAGTATCACGTCGCCGGGTAAAGTAATCTGATTGGACAGGCCGGCATAATATATCGGTGTATCAAATTTCATAGAACCTTCCGGCACGGAAGCTTCTAAAAACTGCTGCCCATAGTTCAGGCGCAACATAGGTTGCCAACAGCCTATCCTAGGTGAAGCGGAAAAAGAAACGTTCAGTTTTTGATTCTTATTGAGGTTTGTATAACCTACCATCGTAACGGCGGGATCTTCTTCATAGATTTCGCGTGTTTCCATAATATAATTCTTGACACACTGATATGTAGCAGCCAACCGCATGAATTTATAAACAGCCTGCCAAGTGACGTCATGCTTCATTTGCGGCTTCAGCATCGGATTACCCCGTGAATACATATATCTATCCAAATATCTGATTGAACCGTCCAGCTGACTAAAAGAAGGGTGGGAAGTACGCAGTGAATATGCAACCGACATATTTACTTTCTTTATCGGCAAAGATAAAGCCGCATTGGGATACCAGTCATTATAAATCGTACTCTTTTCATCCAGAAGTTTTTTTTCCCGGTAATAGTCCGTCTCTGTATGCTCGTACCGCAATCCTGCCTGCAAATAAGCCTTTCCGATGGGCAAATCATAACTGACAAATCCCGAAGCCTTTTGTTCCTTTGTTTCCGTATTGTCATTTTTTATCACCTGCTCTTCATTAGTGCTCAGATTGGTCCGGTGGATATTAGAGTACTCGCCGCCAAAGCTCAACTTGCCTTTTTTCAACCCATATATCATTACCAATTTGCCCGCATAAAGCTTATTGTCGGCATCAGCCCACGTAGTGACTGTACGCTCTCCTTCTGCCTGGCTGTGTTCGTCTGTATATCCATTCCTTTCACTCTCGCTCGCCACGAAATCCAAATCCAAATTAAGTTTCAACCTACGTGTAAGGCTCCCACTGTAATAAGTATTAAAATGATGCATCCTGCTGTCAGATGACGTTTGTGCCGTTGTTTCCACAATATCAGTCTGGGCATCATCTTCAAATTTCTCACTGTAAGAAGACTGTTCATTTTCGGGTAAAGCTGCTGATAAATTGTAACTCATGCCAACCGAATGCTTCTTGTTAAAATCATAATTGAATCCGAATCTTCCCGACCAGTTATGTAAGGTAGAATTGTAAAGGCTTCCCTGTGACTGAGATTTCCAAATCGGTTTAGTAAATACCTTGATGTCAGTTGTACCGTTTCCCGTCATCCCGTCACCATGAAGTGTATTGACCGATCCAAACACATCCAACCTTTTCTTCCGATAGTTCAAATTGACCTCACCGCCATAGTCCCATCCTTCCATCCAGATACCTCCGGTTTCCAGTCTTCCACTAAGCCCGTCCCCTTGCTTCCTAATGGTTCTAATATTCAACACCGCATTTGTATTGGCATCATACTCAGCACCGGGATTCGTAACCAGTTCCACACTTTCTATGTCATCCGATTTCAGCAATTGCAATTCTCCGGGGTTACGCATCAGCCGGCCATTAATATAAATGGTAGGACTACCTTTGCCAAAAACTTCCAGTTTATCTCCAGATGCCCATACGCCCGGAATCTGCTTCAGCACATCCGTAGCAGTACCTATAGTAGATAAAATAGAGTTTTTGACGGAAGTAATCAAACTACCGCCTTTCAAGGCATATCTTGGTTTTTGGGCTGTAATTGTCACTCCCTTCAACTGAGTTGCTAATGGTACAAGCTGTATTACTCCCAGATTGGCTTTAGGATTGGGCAAACACACTGTCTCATAACCTATATAGGATATTTTGAGAATATTATCTACATTTGCAATTTCATTGAAATGAAATTCTCCCAGTTTATTGCTGACTGTTCCTGCTATAAAGACAGAATCCGGCAAAGACAAAAACTGCACAGAACAAAACTCAATCGGCTGTTTTTCTTCATCAACCAACTTTCCTGATATTTGAGAGTAGCCGAAAGACGAGACAAACATACAGGTTAACAATAAAAGAATGTTTTTCATTGAAGTATTTATTAAATTAATAAACATGATAATTGAAAGGTTCCGCTTTATACCACTCACGATACTTAGCGTAATAAGGAGCAAATAAGAACGAAATATCCTTACTTATATTTTCAATACTAATATTTTCATATTTTTGTCTTATGCCTTCTGGAATAAAGGCACCCGCTGCAAGAACAACAAAACGTTCCTTATATAATTGGGCCTTCTCAAAATTTCCTTGTTTTTTTTCTATGACAGAAAGATTATACCATGCATACACCAAACTCGGAAGTAGCTCCAACGATTTTTCAATATATTTCTTGGCTAATGGTATTTCTTCTAAATAAATAGCTATACTACCATACCGTGCCAATTTTATTGGGTCATTTTCTTCACACTGCCTTATTCTCACTTTCAATTTTTCCACTATATCAGTTGCAAAAGCATTATCTATTAATGTGTATCTGCTCCATTCTACTGTATTTAGGACACGTGGAACTAGTTCTATACTATTACATAAATGTATAGCCGCCTTTTCTTTATCCCCAAGGCGATATAACAATTCCGAATATCCAAACTGATATAAAGCATTATTAGGACAAGAAACTACCATTTGTTCAAAAGACAAGATGCTTTCTTCCATTTTACCTATATAACTATCAATAACTGCCTGGTAGTATTTCAACTGATTATCGTAAGGTGACATTAAGACTGCTTTAGCTATATAATCCTTAGCTTGAACCAGACTTTCATAATCATCTTTCTCTTTGTACAAAAAGAACTTAAACAGTGCCCGATTAATCAAATACGGGGTTGTTTGGGAAGTTTCTTCTATGTCACTAACTGCATTTTCCATATCTCCATTTTTAATTGCAGACAAAAACATTTTATTATGAGAAGTATCACGGAAAGCGATAAGTGAAAAAAGAGTTATTCCCGCACAAAGGCCTATAATGCAAGCTGAAAATACATATCTTTCATTTTTTCTTAAAGAGAAATGACCTTGACGATAAAAGGTTTGTAATATTGCCAAAAACAGGAAGAGAGTCCACTGCACCGGTAACGATTCAAAAAAGATGGAAAAAGTTTGTTCTCTTACAATATAGACGACTAATACCCCCATTATTAGATACACAACAGAGTTTTTCTTATTTTTATAAAAAAACCTGTTTAGACCAACAATTGCCACCAGCAGATATTGGAGACTCATAACAATAAGGACAACGGAAATTGCAATTATATGTAACCAAGAACGTAAATTTCTTATACATCATTTTATCCCTTTGATGCATAATCTCTGCCAAATGAGCAACATGTTTAAATTCTTCTTCTTGAGTTTTATCTGTCAAATATCCTCTACGAACCAATACATCCATAGTATCCGGAGAAATTTGAAGATTACTGGATGACTTTCTTCCTAGTGTTTTTAAGTATTCTACAACATGTCTATCTACAACATCAATAGCACCAGTATATCCATGAATAAGCATATACTGATCATCTGTATTTTCCAATTTTACAGAGATCAAAAAAGATGAAGCCCTATAGTTTTCCATAATATTATAATGTTTTTTTACGTTGCAAATGTAGAGTTATTCTTAAAGCACGAGCATGCGCCTTTTGACTTATAATGTCTCAACTTTGATTTTTTGATAGCAAATCATTCTTATTTTGCCTCAATACTATTCATTTTGACATCATTATTTCAAAACATATAACACAACATTACTATTTAATCCAATTCGGGTTACCTAGTAGATCCAGGCATAATCATTTGAAAGTACACTCTCGCCAAGTTGACGATGCAGCGGTCTGCACGGCGTAGTCGCCGCACCTCCGTCACGTCGGTATACAGTACCGGAAAGTTGAGGTACAGCCCTAAGCCGATGCCACCGTGGCAGACGCCGAAGCGCTTGCACACCGAAGCGTGCCCCAATTCGTGGAAGAACGATGAAATCACCATAAGCATCAATAGCCCCGCCACCATATAAGCATTGGCGGAACCGTTGAATGTAAACAAATTGTCGGTGGTACAGAAAAAACAGTTATCGACAGCCGACACTACCACCATTAAGGACAACATCACCGCCTTGCGGAACAGCAGACGACAGGCATCCGAAAAGCGATCTATCGCTGAAACAGAAAACAGTTCATGCTCGTAGAGGAACGTCCTCTTGCGGGGTTTCACCCCGTCGGCATCCTCCTATTTATAAATCTGGAAGATGCAGGCAGACACTAAATATATTACACGTATGCCCCTGCAGGAAACTACCTATTGAAAACTTTACGGGAAGCTGAAGAAAAGACTTACGGAGTTAAGACTAAAAGTTGGCGGAGTTAAGAGAAATCTCTGTTCGCAGTGCGCGAACGGATATTCAAAGGTTGCGAACACATATTCACAGCCTGCGAACGGATATTCACAAGCTTTGAACAAAGTTCTTCCATACAAAAAAAGAATTCCGACTACCGGGTCTTTGTACATTTGCCCGGGAATCCTTTACATGATATATATATCAGTAAAAATCACAATTCACTTTCCTCAACCTCCGTTTCCCTGCCGAAAGAACGATATTCCAACGGAGTAAACCCTGTACGTTTTTTAAATAAGGAAAAGAAATGTTCCGTAGATTTATAATCGAGCATAAAGGATATCTCCTTCACAGACTGTGAAGTGCCTACCAACAGTTGTTTGGCCTTGCGCAACTTCAACTCCTGAAAATACTTTGCAGGAGCATAACCGGTATAATCCTTGAAGACTTTACGGAACCAAGAATAACTGATGTTCAGCTTCATGGCAAGTTCTTCCGGATCAATATCCTTGAAGACATTCTCATTCATTATGATTTTGGCCTGCTCTATCTTCTGGTCAACATCCCCCAACTCGAATATCTTGTTTTTGGAGATAGAAAGAATCATTCCCACCATGTGCAGGACGATTCCCGCAAGATATTGCTGGGAAGAAATCTTATCAGCTTCCGCAATCTCCAAGGCTCTGGAAAAAAGTGAGACAAGTTCCTCGTTCAGTCCTACTTCAAGCACCTGGTTTTCCTGTGAAAGAAAGCCGCCCTTCATCAGATCATCAATGACAGGCCCTTCAAAACCAATGTAATATTCATTCCATCCCGTCTGCTGATAAGGATGATACGTATGCCACTGTCCGGGAAAAAGCACCATCAGCCGTCCCTTGCAGACTTGCTTCTCAGGAGTTGTCTCCGAAGAAAACAGCCCTCTGCCTTTCGTTATATATACCAATTGATATTCGCGCAGGACACGCCCTTTCTGGGCATTAAAGAAATAACCGGAAGGATGGTCCTTCAAGGGATAAGGCGTATTCGGCTGGATGGACTGGAAACCTACTGTATTTACCCACAGACCATATCTCTGGTCCATGTCATTTACAATAAGATACTTGAACTCTACTCCTAAATCATTATAATCCTTGGTCATAATACGTGTCCTTCATGATGCTTTGGGACAAAAATAGGGATTATTTCTGAGAATAAGATGTAATGCCTGCAATTTTCATAGGAAAAACGTGAAAACAAAACTCCCTCTGCCGTGGTTCAGTTTACAGCAGAGGGAGTACAAAACGACCTGATATGAGGTGCTTATTTTTTAGAAACCACAATTTTATCGTACTGGTGTTCCGCTTTAATCTCCGTATATTTCGGCGCGTCCATCATCTCAATCAAAGCTCGGAGCACCGGGCCTTCTCCCATCGGGTCATTTACCTGGGTAGGACGATTGTAATAATATGCAAGGGACGGCATGATGCCCGTACCTACACAAATAGTAGTGACATCTCCATTTTCGGAAATCTTGCTCAGCATGCCCTTCAAGCCCTGCTCTGCCACATAGATAAAGTCCGGATGCAGCCATCCATGCTTCACACCGCGAGCTATACCGAAAACAAACATGGAAGTCCCGGTGATTTCTTCATACGAATCTTCCTTGTCGAGCAACTGGTGCCAAAGGCCATTCTTGCCCTGGTAACGTGCCACACCGCTACATTGGCGCTTGAAGCACTCCAGCACTTCCGCACGCAAAGGATGATTCTCCGGCATTACTTCCAGCAAATCGGCGGTAGCCATGAAAACCCAACCATTGGCGCGACTCCAATGAGCAACACCGTGCTCTTTGTTGTCCGTATGGTAACAATGATAGAATATCTGCTTTTCAGGACACCAAAGGTATTTATGGTACTTCACTACCTGGTTGGCGGCATCGTCCATGTATCTCTTGTCACCGGTCATTTTAGCCATACGCGCCAAGAAAGAGATGGCCATAAACGCATCGTCCGCCCAAATAGTGTTGACATGCGGCCAAATGCGGGCGATAGTTCCATCCTCAAGACGAGGTTCCGCATAGTTCAGGTGATCGGCAGTCTCATTGATATAATTCAAGAAAGACTTATTAGGGTGTTTCATCTGCAGATCAATCAGAGAAGCCCCCATAGGCCCGTTGTCGTCCAGACGTTTGCCACGGAAAATCATGTGCCAGCTCAGTTTGCGGACGCCATACCATCCTCCATCCTTCATAGCCTTGTCATACTGCTTCTTAAAGAAGTCCAGATTTCCTTCATTGAATACGAAATTCATATTCTTAAGGACATAGTCATCGTACTTCTTCTCACCGGTTTTATTTGCCAACTCCATCAGGGCAATATGAGTCACCCCATTGGTATAATGCCAGTTATTGTACTTGCAAGCCACCCGGACATTCATATCCAAAGGCAGGTTCTTCACTGATTTATAAGTCTCGCCCGTCTTTGTATTCTTGAATTCGTAGGTAGTAGCGGCCAAAATACGGTCAGCTATTTTCACTGCAACATCCGCTGCAGAAAGTTTTGCCTGAGCAGCTGTTTTCAGCTCTACTTGTGCGGAAAGTGCGGCAGCAGACAGCAGCAGCATGCAAGATATAAATATTTTTTTCATAATAACGTTTTAAATAATATTGCAGGGTGTTGTTATTTGGGTAAGTTAAAAGCAACAGACATTTCTTTCATCTGTATCCGGCTCATTCCATCCGGTTCAAACCCCATATTCTTGGCAGCCATGTAAATCAGCGCCGATTTATTGAGGACATCCACCTGGTCAAAGGCTGCCATCGCATCCACATCAACCGCAAAGACCCCGTGTTTCTCCCACATCACGACATCGTATTCATCCAGTTCGCGGATGGTAGCTTCAGCCAATTCTACGGAACTTGGAAGTTCATAAGGAGTAATGCCCAGACCACGGGGACAGAAAGCCTTCGTCTCGGGAATCATGCTCCAAAGCAAATTAGAAGCCACATCCTTCTCAAGGAACTTCTTGTTGTGGGTCATGGCGACCAATTCGATAGGGTGTGTATGTACGGATGCCTTATAAGGGGAACCTTTTTCGATAAGGCGGTTGTGCACACAGAGATGTGAAGGCAACTCTGAAGTAGGCTGTACCGGTTGGTCCGCAATAATGACATAACTGGCGCAATCATCAAGGATACGGATGACCGAGCCGTTCTCCATCGGCCAACGGGCCAGGTCACGCATACGTTTGTTGGTACCCTTACAATAGAAATAGCAACCTTTCAGATAAGGCAAAGTAGCGCCGATAGGTTTTACTTCGCTGATAGCAGGCATAGCCTTGACAGCATCATCTACAAATTCGGTGATATTTACCGTAATGTTACCGCCATTACGCTCTGCCCAGCCTTTCTGCCAGAGATAACCGGCTACTTCGGCCACTTTGTTTACTTCAGCAGCCAATGCCGGACGATTATTCAATATTGATTCCATATTATTTTTCATTTACAATTTAACGATTTACGATTGAAACTACCGCACTGTTTGTCACTTGTCTCATGCCTGCGCCATAGCTACCACTATAATAGACGCAATCAGTATGGCCAGCCCGAGGAGCAGGACTCCGACGGTACGTTGTCCGCAGCCTTTCCATTCTTTCAACAAAATCCCCCAAACATTACTGAACGTAACATTGAGCGACATCAAGATGCTCCAGGAAAATGCCAGGAGTGCCGGACTGTCTGTCAAAAAGCTCTTTCCCATCTCAAGGCCAAAGAATTGTGAATACCACAGCACACCGGCCAAAGCGCAAAATAAAAGATTATTGATAAAAGTAGCGCCTTTTACAGAGAAATATTCATGTCCTGTCTTATTCTTTATGTTTTGCTGGATACAATACCCGGCATTCGTAAAGAAGCCTCCCAAGGTCACCAGGAAGATGACAGGAAGTCCGGCATAAAGCGGAGCGACTCCACCGGCCAATGCAGCTTCTTTTATGGGAGTACCCGCATCCAGTCCGAGCGCAAAACAAGCGCTCATCACACCTGCCAGCAAAGCTACCAACAGCCCCTTGGTCAACGCAAAGTCTTTCACTGCAGCTTTTTTTTCTTCCTCACTCATGTTCCTGGAACGCAAACTACCGGCATAACCGATTACCGCAATCCCTGCCAACGTTATGCAAACACCGACAAGCAACATCAGCCCATCTCCATGCAGCAGATCCTTCCCTACAAACAGAGCCGGGAACAGTGTCCCGAAACCCGCACAGGTACCGAGGGCAATGCTCTGTCCCAAGGCTACACCGAGATAACGCATGCTCAGACCGAACGTCAGGCCGCCGACCCCCCAAAGAACACCATATACAATGGCGGGCAATGCACCTCCTGCCCCCCAAAGTTCCATCAGGCTACTACCGGCAGGTATGGCAAGCAGCGCTCCCAGCAACGGAAAGACCAACCACGCAAAAAGCCCCTGTACCAACCAGAAGCTCTCCCAAGACCATCCGTCAACCTTTTTTATGGGGACATACGAACTGCTCTGTCCGAAGCTGCCGACGGCAATGATAAGTAATCCTATCAGTGTATTCATAATATATCATTTAAAGGTTCTCCCCCTTTCCTCCTCATGTAAAGGGAGGTTCAGGGGAGAGACTATCATTAGTTACGTTTAGAAGTCACATCAGCCTCATATTTCTCTACTTCGGCAATAAACTCTTCACCCACCGGAACATTGTTCTTCAGGCAGAACATATCCCAAACAGCATTCCAAGGAAGGGCTTTTGCTTCTTCAAGCAGAGCCAAGCGCTGGAAGCCCTGGCCGGCCGCCTCGTACTCACGAAGTTTAGCCAACGGTTCGAGCAACGCACGCAACATGCACTTCTGTGCCGCACGCGTACCGATCACGTATGCACCGATACGGTTGATAGAAGCGTCGAAATAGTCAAGGCCGATATGCACACGGTCCAATGCATCGCAGCGAACGATTTCCTGGAAGAGTTCAAGGGTAGGATCATCCATTATCGTTACATGGTCGGAATCCCAACGTATCGGACGGCTGACATGAAGCATCAGTTCCGGAACAAACAGCAGCATGGACGAAACCTTGTCGGCTGCGCTTTCCGTAGGATGGAAGTGGCCGGTATCAATCGTAATCAGCTTCTGGTTTTGTACACTATAACCTACACAGAACTCATTGGAACCAACCGTGTAGCTTTCAAGACCGATTCCGAATACTTTAGATTCAAGGCAATCCTTCATATTCTTGTATTCCGTCGCGAAAATCCGGTCAAGAGAGTCCTTGAAAAGCGCCCGGTATTTCATACGGTTCACCGTAATGTCCTTGCTTCCATCATGTACCCAAAGGTTCATGATACAAGGGTCTCCCTGACGGCGTCCCATTTCTTCGGCAATGGCACGGCAGCGTTTCGTATGTTCCACCCAGAAATCGCGGATGCCCTTGTCCGGATTAGCCAAGGAGAGATTCCCGCTCTTCGGATGAGAGAAAGAAGTGGAATTGAAATCCAGTTTCATTCCGTTTTCGGCGGCCCACTGCATCCAACTTTCAAAGTGCTTTACCTCTACCTGGTCACGGTCCACAAATGTACCGCCAAAATCACCGTAGATTTCATGCAGGTTCAAGCGATGCTTGCCAGGAATATAAGAAGCAGCCTTCAGAATGTCAGCACGTAATTCTTCCATATTACGAGCCTTGCCCGGATAGTTTCCTGTAGTCTGGATGCCACCCGTCAACGAACCGGCCGATTCAAAACCAAGCACATCATCTGCCTGCCAACAGTGCATGGAGACAGACACTTTCCGGAGTTGCTCCATTACTTTCTCTACATCTACACCAAGGGCGGCATAGCGTTCCTTGGCGATTTCATACGCCTTGTTTATCAATTCTTCTTTCATGATATATGATTTATATGAGTTATAAATTATGAATTGTTCGCTGTCAGTTGCTTAAAGTGCAGATAAGCGGCATCCCAGACCTCCGCATCTTCCGGCAAGAAAGTCTTTAACGGAATGGAACGGTTAATGAGCTGACGCATAGAAGCGATGTCTTTGGCTGTTCCGGCGGCCAATGCCTGAATCATGACATTGCCTATGCCCGTAGCCTCAGACGGGCCTGCAATTACCGGGATGCCTACCGCATTGGCTGTCCACTGGTTTAGCAAATCGTTGCGGCTTCCTCCCCCTATCACGTGCAATGCCTCTATCGGACGAGGGGAAAGACTGCGTAAATTATCCAACACCTGGCGATAGCGTAAAGCCAGGCTCTCAAAAATACAGCGTACTATCTGCCCACGTGTTCCGGGAATGGACTGCCGATGGTCGGAACAGTAAGTCTTGATAGCCTGCTCCATATCCGACGGATTGGCAAACAAAGGGTCATCGGGATTTATCAGGCTGCGGAAAGGCTCGCAAGCATTGGCCTCAGCAATAAGTTCCGGATAAGAGGTCTCCTCCCAAGAAGCACGGCAGCGTTCCAACAGCCACATGCCGCAAATATTTTTCAACAACCGGATTGTGTTTTCCACACCGCCTTCATTGGTAAAATTCAGATTCTCGGTTTCTTTATTGATGACCGGAACATCTGCTTCAACGCCCATCAACGACCAAGTGCCACTACTCAAATAAGCAAAGTTGCGGTTCATTGCCGGTACGGCAGCCACTGCCGAAGCTGTATCGTGCCCTGCCACGGCAATTACCGGTACGGCACCAAGTCCTGTCATCCGTTGCACTTCCGGTGTCAATACTCCAACCTTCTCGCCCGGATAGACAAAACGCCCGAAATGCGCCTGCGTCAGTCCAAGTTCGCGCAGCAGGCTATCTTCCAATCTACGGGTACGGGCATTCACTAACTGGGCAGTACTGGCAATAGTATATTCAGTTACCATCTCCCCTGTCAGCATATAACTCAAGGCATCGGGCATAAACAATAATTTATCCGCCGCTTCCCACGCACTGTCATGATTCCGGCGTAGGGTATCCATCTGAAATAACGAATTGAAATTCATCACTTGAATCCCCGTCCACTCATAAACAGACTTTCTGGGTACACGCGTAAAAAAGGCGTCTGGCCCCCCTGCCGTATGAGGGTCACGATATGAGTAAGGCAAGCGAAGGAAAGCTCCGTCACGGCCTACACAGACAAAATCCACCCCCCAAGTATCTATCCCTATTGAAGTTATCTCGACATCTTCCATCCGTGCCGCTTTCTTCAGCCCTTCAATGATGTGGCGGTAAAGCTCATAAATATCCCAGTAGAAATGTCCTCCGGTTTCAATCAGCCGGTTCGGGAAACGATTCACCTCTTCCATCTCCAAACCATTTGAAGTAAAAGTCCCCAAAATGGTACGGCCACTGGTAGCTCCCAAATCGACCGCAAAAAAGCATTGTTTCATGGTAATTAGTTTTAGTCGCAATTTGATGATACAAAAATAGGGGATTGCTCCCCTACCTTCTGTACTGATTTTGACTGAAAGGGTATCAGATTTGACAATCCGCGGAAAAAGGGGAATCAATTATCCCAAAGGTAATTTTCCGTTTCCAGCACTACCGGCCCCATCAAGCCCGATGGTTGCAGAGAATCCTTAATAGTCCAGTTATTGACCGGTATCCAGGTGCTCCGCTCGGATTCCGGTAAACCGCTATCGCCAATCAAACGATTTTGCCAAGTAGTAACCACCTCAACTTCCAGATGATTTTCACCGTTTTTTACCAAATCCGTTACTTCAACCCGATAGGGCGATGTCCACACTCCTCCGGCATACCGCCCGTTTACCTTTACCTTCGCCATTACACCTACACGATTTAAGTTCAGATAGACGCAACCTTCCGGTTTAGCCGTGAACGTAAAATCCGTTTCATATACAATGGTTCCTGAATAATAACGTATAGGTTCCCGGCCACTTTGACTCAAATCCTCCAGTACCGTATAGGTCTGTACGCCTTTAGGTCCCCGCAAGGTATCGCAAAAAGTCAGCTTCCAAGGCTTGTCGATCCGGGAACAGACTTTTGGATTTGGAAAGTTCTGTGCCAGCAAGTCACCTACAGGTTTCCCGCCAGATTTACGGAACACAATGAAAACACTCTCGTACGGATGAAGTTTCAGAGGCACGACCGTTCCTGTATCTGTCTGCCGGTAAGCCGGTAAAGAACGGATTTTTCCATCAATGGCACTCCATAGTTCCGGCTGCATCCGTTGCACGCGGAATTCCGGACTGGCCGTCACTTCCTTATTTTCCTGATTGGATATGAAATATATTTCCGTTCGCCCCACATTCCTGTGTCCATACAACCATTGTACATCTTCAGGGAATTTACAATCCGGCACGCAGCCAATGGCAGCCAAAGCTTCGGCCATATCCATATTCACCATTAAAAGCCCTTTTCCTATACGGGACATCTTTTTCCGCTTACCGTCCAGCCCATTCCAAAGTTCAGCAGCCAATGCCCTCACTTGCCTGTCCGCCTCTCCATAATTCTGTCCGCTGGGTGACCGTTCGGGGGCAGGTCCCAAAACTACAGCTCCGTCATGCAACAATTGTTTGATTTTAGCCAATAATTCCGGTCGCATAGTCTTGAGTTCCGGCAATACCAATATACGGTATTGTGTGCCGTGGGGCAACGTCAACAGACCGTCTTTCACAAACAAGTCACGTTCAATCACCTCAGCGTTGATATAATCAAACTGATATCCCTCAGGCAAGGCCGGTTCTGTCACTCCTGTCATTTTAGGAGCATCCTCACCTATGAAGTAGGCTACGTCTGCCACATTTATCCCTTGTTGCAACATATAGTTTACGCGTTTCAGGTAAGAAGTGAACAAATCCAGTTGGGGATACCATGTATTCAAACGGTTAAACTCACTGCTGAAAGAAGCATTGATCCCCGGAACCCGTTCGTCCGACGGTTGGGAAATATACACATGCAGCAACGTATTATTAATGCCTTCTGTAAAGAAACGGTCTCCCCGCCGTTTCATAGCCGCAGGATAACATGTAAACGGACGGCCGCCGCTTGTAAAAGATTCGGCAGATATCTTGTTCTTCCCATAAATGTGTCCGCAAGAAGAAGCAGCCCGGTTCTCAATATCGCCCAACTCACCCAAACTCCAGAACTCCCCTCCAATTTCATCAGACTGGCCACCATACTGCAAGAATTCACCGGGAAATCCCCAATGCCCGTAGTTCTCAAGCCATGTATGCAACCCATATTTATGACTGACATCACGCAACCCGCCTACGTAGTCGTAAGCTATACGGTCGGCTATCAGACGGCGCATGTCCCATAAGAAACGGTCCGTACGGTCCTGGCTTTCCACTACATATCCTTTATAGACGGGCAAGAACGGCAATGGATCATAACCATAACGCTGACGAAATGACGCCAGAAAATCATCGGTAAAGTTTTGCCCTCCGGTCTCATAACTATCTTGTACAACCACTTTCCAACTCTTGCGGTCAGCTTCCGGAATACGGCGGCAAACCTCTCCCATAAATGCTTCAAAATGCGCCTCCACATGTTTGCGGCTCATTTTATCCGTCTCCAAACCGGTGGCCTCCGGATCAGCCGGACTGTTCTTAACTCCGGTCGGGCGCATTCCCATACGCATGACAATCCAGTTTCCGGCAGGTGCATCCCACTCCAGATTATCGCCATGCAAAGACGAAGAAATGTCCAATACCCGATCCGGATCAACCGCCAGAGAAGCGTCATCCAGCACCGGTTGATCCCGCCATTGATATTCATGCCAATACGGAAGGGGCTTCTGATACATTTTAGCCAACAATTTTTCCGGATAGCGCTCCACCAAAGGTTGTGACAATAATTCTACATTTTCCAGTTCATACCTTTCAGCATTCTGCTCCAACTCCAATCTGAAGTTTCTGCCCACCGTGGCGGGAACGGAAACCACAACCGGAGCATAAGGCTCAAAACCAACATTCAAGGCAGCATTAAAACGGGAAATCTGAAACTCCGCCAACTCACGGTATCCGTTTCCCTCTTTCACCGACAAACGCGCATTGGCTTGAATAGCCTTGGCAGACGGATATACCCGAATGCTTCTCAGCGTAAAATCTTCCGCGGCCGAGAAATCGATAACAGCCGCTTTGCCGGATGCTTGAGGCAAGACTACCTTGCCCGACGACAGAACGGCCGTTTCTTCAGTCGCCCGAAAAGCTATGACTTTAACATCTTGAAAGTCATCGGCAGGCTTTTCCAACGTTATATTGATTTTCCGTCCTCCTGACACCTGGCGGCTGACAGACGTAAGATATCTCATGGCCTGTCCGGGCTTCACCCAAGGACCGCCCGACTGGCTCCACCCCGGGGAATTGAAAATGCCGATTTCAATGCCTAACTCCGTAGCTGTCTTCAGAGCCGTATGCAACACTTTCCACCACTCCTCACTTCCAAAAGCAACCTTGGGATAAGGAGACTTCATCGACCTATTTCCTATACAACCAATGAAAGCGCGATTGATTCCGGCTTGCTTCATCGCATGCAAGTCTTTCACCACTCCCTCTTCCGAAACATTTCCGGCTATCCAATACCAATAAACAGAGGTCTGGATCTGCTCCGGAGGGGTCTTGAAATCCACTTCCATCGTATCTGCCGTTTGTTTACATCCCATAAATACAAGAGACAAACATAAGCAGAGCGCAACCATACGATATCGTTTTTTCATGTTTACTTTTGTTTGATGTTTCATGGTAACCGGCAAATCTATTCTATTCCCTCACAATAGCGTGTCACGATCTTCTCCCCTTCCGTATTGCGGATAGTGACATTCTTCATACTGATATTCTTGCTATAGATAAACTCCGCACCCAAACGTGAAGTTATATCAATATCTTCCAATACAATGCCGTCAATCGGCATTTCGGGAATACCGTTGAAGAACAAGGCACGACGTGCACCGGCACATACAAGGTTCCTGACATGAATATTGCGGAAACAAGGAGTGGTTTCGTCAACCGGCAGCGGTTCCACTTTAGCAGGAACTGTCTCGCCGCTCTCCAGAACTTCTACAGCAGACTTGCCTCCATAATAGAGATTGAAGGTAATCGGCTCCGTCGGAATATCCATCATAGAGACGTTGGTTACCCAGATATTCTCTACAATGCCTCCGCGTCCACGCTTGCTCTTGAAACGCAAGCCTACATCCGTACCCAGAAACTGGCAGTTGCTGACGGAAACATTGCGTACGCCTCCACTCATTTCGCTGCCTACCACAAAACCGCCATGACCTTTAAATACGGTACAGCCATCTACCACTACATTCTCACAGACACGCGCACGACGCCGCCCGTCTTCATCCTTACCGCTTTTCAAACAGATTCCGTCGTCTCCCACATCAAAAGTAGAATTGACAATCAACGCATTCCGGCAAGACTCCAAATCCAGCCCGTCACCATTCTGCGCATAACTCGGGTTGCGCACCTGCACCTCCTCAACCAATACATTCTCACACATCAGCGGATGCAGATTCCAAGCCGGGGAATTCTGGAAAATAACCCCTTGCAGCCAGACGTTCCTGCATTCTATCAGACTCACCATTACAGGGCGCAGGAAATGGCGGACACTCTGCCACTCTTCTTCCGTAGTCAAGTGCCGGGGTACATTCATGTTACTGATAGTATCCCCCTTCAAGGTTTCCGGATAAGGGAACCAGTAAGTGGGACGCTTATACACACCGCCACGGCTGACAGTTTGTTTCCATACGCTCTCCGTCACCTTCTCACGCTTCAAAGGACGCCAAAAATGACCGTTGCCATCAATGGCACCTTCTCCCGTAATGGCTACGTTCTCCAGGTTTCTGCCGGAAATGGGAGACTGGCAACGGCGGGTATCCAACCCTTCGAACACGGTCTCCACCAGAGGATAGAGATCCACATCGGGAGAAAAAAGGATAACAGCCCCTTTTTCCAGATGCAAATCGATATTGCTTTTCAATACGATAGGACCGGTGAACCAGACACCGGCAGGAACAATCAGATGCCCTCCACCTTGTCCGGAAAGGGTATTGATGGCACTCGCAAAAGCTTCCGTACACAAATCTTTACCGTTACCTACGGCACCAAAGTCTTTCAGGTTGACGGTACGGTCAGGAAATTCGGGAGCCACTACGCGAGGCATATCGAAAGGCAGGTCACGATAAACCGCTTCATACTTATACTCTGCAGACTGGCAGGAACAGAGTACCCACAAGCAAATAGTTGCAATTACATACAATTGTTTCGTCATTTCTTTATAATGTTTTGAAGCCTCACTCCCGCGGAGGTGTGTCAAAACTGATAAAAGAACGCAAATTACACAAATTACGCCAAAAAAGCGAATCTGATAATCGCTGACTATCAGGAGTCATTAAAAAGCAGGGGTTGTGTAATTCGTATTATTTGTGTTCTAAATCTTTATTTTGGCACACCTGCAGAAGAGAAAGGCATGTTAATATTTACGTTATCAGCTATTCATCAAGCAACCGGTTAGAAAAGATTTTCCTACCATTATTCAGCAGCAACGCTATCCACTCCTCCTCTCTCTTTCGGAGAAGAACCGGCGGGAAGGCTTCCCAAATAATAAGAAGGTACGGGAGCCTGCGGATACCCCATACTGCGATGTGCCACATAGCTACGGTACAAAGCATCCTGCATCAGCGTCACACGGCGGTCACAGGCCGGAATATTCGTGTGATAGATACGCAATTCCCCGGGTAAAGCCGTAACCAGTTCCTCCCGCCAGTCGCCTTCCATATCCGCCATCAGCAAGATATCTCCTTCGATTCCTTCCGTCAGGACTTCGCCTTTCCATTTCCAGATACTTTGCTTACGCCCGCCCGAAGAAGAACCTGCTCCCCAACGGTTGTCATCCCCTTTAAAAGTCTCACGCAGCAAATCCGCATCCCACCATATCCAGTTGCGACATCCCGGCACTTCCTCTCTGGGCACTTCCAGTTTCCTTCCGTCGGCAGTCAGCAGATATCTATCCGTACTGCCACCTTTACGGTCTTCGCTGGCAAAACATTCCAGACCGGGATGGGCAGCATCAAAATCGGCCACCATGCCATCGCCCACATGATAAGTAGCGTGCCCGATGCCCCAAACCAATTTTCCGGTAGCGGCATCTACAACAGAGACGCCGCGGCCGTCTTCTTTCTTAGGTTCGCTGACCATAAACACTTGCATGCCTTCCATACCGGGGTGCAATTTGCAAAGATACGCCTTGTCACTATGCCCCAAACCGGAAGACCATAAAAGCGTTCCGTTGTCGTCAAGCATGCACGAGCCCAGCAAGATTTCATCACGGCCGTCACCGTCCACATCCCCAGTAACCATACTGTGTGCCCCCATACTGCGGACAATCGGATTCTCCTCGTCACCGTCCCAACGCCAGGCACGCTGCAGCTTACCTTCTTTCAACATCCAGGCATCGACAACCATCAGTTTATAAGTACCGCGCGCAGCCAATATAAACGGTGTCTTTCCATCCAGATAAGCCACTCCCATCTGATTGCGGTTCTGGCGGATCAGATTACCGTAACGGTCATTGCGTTCGGGCCAATCCACACGGTCTATCTCCTTCCCGGTCATTCCATCGAGCACCGAAAGATATTCACTGCCTCCGCAGACACGTCCTTTTTCGTTTTTCACAAAATCGGTACCGGCAGTCTTGATCGCTACCTCCGCCTTGCCGTCGCCGTTGAAGTCATAGACTATGAAGGGGGAATACCAGATACCCGGTTCGATGCCGGGTCCCATATCGTATGTCCACAGATAAGTGCCGTCACTCAGATAAGCAGAAATCTTATACGTCTTCCCGGTAGTGTCACCCGGCATGCCCGGATCGACATTCGTTTCGGGAGTACGGACGATATAGTCGTAAGTACCGTCACCATTCAAGTCGGCAAGAGCTATTTTCCCGGCCTTGGCACCGTCTTTCAAGCGGATGGAAGTATAAGCCTTCAAGTCCCGGAGCGCTGCCTCCCGCTTTTCCGAAACAGCAGGTTTCTTTCCCTTCACAATGGCTTCTACCCAATAGGAGGCCTGGGCACAAGGGGCAGTATCCACAAAATCACAAGTCCGGCCAATCGCTTTCTTCGTCAAACGCCGTACTTTTCCATCTGCCTTCCGATAAATATGGAAAGCCGTGGACGGTGCATCGGACGCCAACAAACGCCAGCTCAGATACACGGACTTGCCATCCCGGGCAGGAACAGCCACCAGTCCCCGATTCAGTTGTTCTGTAATCCGCTGTTGCGCAAGCCCTTCCACCAATGGTTTCGGTTCATGCTTGGGATCCAGTATTTCATAGAAATAATGCCGTTCACGCGGATCCTGGGCGTACAAAGCGCAAACGGCACAAGCAAGCACTGCCCACGTAAAAAAGTGTCTTTTCATGATGTCTATTCTTTTATCGTTCTGACAGGTACAATACGCACAGGCCCCAACAATCCGCTTGGAACAGGTTGCCATCCGGCATACGTACCTTTCTTATAGCCAAGTGCCGCCATATTTATATCCTTAAAAATGCGCCATTTCACTCCGCGACGGTCCATATCGGCTATGCGGTTTGCCGGGAGATTGGTAACCTCCACTTCCAGAGTGTTCTTCCCCGGACGCAAATACGGCCCGATGAAACAGCGGTACGGTACAGCCCATAGCGTAGCCACCTCCCGCCCATTGATGCGCACGCGCGCACTTTCACGCACATCACCGAGCGAAAGCAGCCAGTCTTCGGCGGCAGCGGGATTTTCAACCACAAAAGTAGTGGTATAGCCACCCGTTCCCATCGCAGTCTCCGCGCCTTCAAAAGATAAATCCGTCCATGAGCCGAGAGAGATCGAGTCGGGCACATTCCCCACAGCAGGAATACTCTCGACCCAACGGAATCCCCAACGCCGGTCGGGTACCTTGTTCCGGGCCAAATCGCTTTCCGGTGTGGCGCAAGGAGTGTAATATCTCCACGCCGGAGCCTGTACATCAACTTCCGCAAAAGTTTTCAAGAGTACCGACTCTCCCGAAGCAAGTTGCAGAAAGACCTCCGTCTTGCCGTCCTTCCGGCGGATACGGGCTTTTCCCGACGTACCGTCCATCGGATTGTAGAGCATTGCCGAACGGGCGGATACGGCCAAAGGTATCCAGGCTTCAGTATCTTCAGCAGTCAAGGCCGAAATAAAATAATGGGCACCCTCTGCATGGGCACGACGGATACAACTCAAGCCAAACCCGGTTTTCATCGCTTCGGGAACAGCCATGGTCTGCGCCAGTGTCCCGGCATAATCCGTACCGAAAATTACACGTCCGGCCGTGCCCGGTGTACTGCCCATTTTCCGGACATCACCCAATATACGGTTAAATTCGGCACGGCGCTCCTTCAGCCGGGCATAGCCGGGCACATCTTCCGGATATTGGTCAAGGAAAACGACAGTAGCTCCTTCCTTTGCCAGATTCATCAGTTTCTCCAACACATCCGCAGGCATCAGTCTGGCTCCGGGGATGACAAGAGCCTTATAGGCCGTCCCGCCGGAGGTTACGATCTTTCCGCCGGCAACCTTTGCCGTACGGATAAAGTTATCAGAGATATAGTCCATATCATATCCCGCATCGTTGATACGGTGTACAGCCTCTATAAAACGGGGAGCACGCTTCGCCATCTTGTGAATGTCGAACATCAGCAGCCGCCCGTCCTGCTCCTGCCAAAGATCATACACGGGAAGATAAACCAGGAAATCATTGTCCGGCTTGCCCGCCTGCAGGAAACTCTGGCAACGGGTGATATACTGGAAAAACGCCGGTGCATCCCGCCAGATACTATTGGTGGGGCTCATATCCACAGTGGCATAGAACTTCCATCCCGGCCATGGGGCTTCGGCAGGCGAGTAAGTAGTACCATGAAAATAAGTATGGTTCACCCCGGATACAAACATCAAGTCTATATCGGGCTTGCATTGCGACAAAGAAGTCCGGAAATGTTCAGTCAGCCAGGTAAAGGTCTCCGAGGAGGTATAGGGCTTCCCGGCAATGTGGGCAGCAGAGGACGCATACTTCAACATGGACAGGTCCGAATCATTGGGACGTGTCAGAGAGTCCTTGCGCAACCCGCGGATGCCGAAGTCAGACAACCCGAAACCTTCACATTCGGGCACATCCACCGTAGCATAGAGATCTATCAGATTTCCAGGAGAGCCATGTGCCTGATTACGGGTTTTGGAACCGTGCCGATGCGCCCATTCGGTCCACTGGCGGGTAAAATTCTCCTGGAGAAGTTCAGCAAGCGTTTCACGATAATCGGAAATGATGCGTCTGGCAGCCTCCGTCCGTTCGCCCTCAGCAAGGAATTCCGGTAAATGTTCTTCCAGCTTATAACCGCGACGGGCAAAGAACTCGTCAAAAAGCCCAGCAGTCCAGTCGGCTTTATAGACTTCATAGGAATCATTGAAGAAATGATGCGGATAGGCAGTAGCGGCAAGCCGGGTAGTCCCTGCAGCATGACCGGAAAAAGCCCGTTCAAAGCGTCCGAGGTAATTCCGGACGGCACGGGCGGAAAAATGGTCCATTACATATCCCTCCCCGCCGGGAGCCGCACGTTTTACTTTCTGCAAGGTTTTCCCACAGAAAGCAGCTATCAGGCGCCACTCTCCTTTCGGAGCTTTCCAGTCAAGTACACCGTCCTTTACTTTTGCCGTCAAATCCAGGCACCGGGCAGGTCCGAAAGCCATCAGCCGTTCCAGCCCGGCATAAGGGCGCTGCCTGGCATCCGCCACCTCCACCTTACAGGCCAGCCGTTCTCCCCCCTTCAATCTATATTCCGTAATGAACAGTTTACAGGCAGCATCTTCTACCGCCACTTCCGGTCCTCCAAAAGGCCAGCCTGTACCTGTATTCATATCAATCTGCATACCCAGCCGGGATGCTTCACTCTCTGTATGTTGCAGCATCCGCATCCATTCGGGAGAGAGGAACTGAATTTCATTGGCATCATTGCCCTGCACTCCATAAATAGGCGTCACTTCCATCGTTCCCATACCTGCCGCGGCATACTCTTCCAGATTACGGGTAAGGTTCCCTTTATCTACAGCACTCCCCATCCACCACCAGCGGGCGGCAGGCTTGGCTTCCGTCTTGGCCTCAGGCCAGGCAATGTCCTGCGCCGGAAGAGTACCGGCGGCAAACAAAGCCAATATCAAAAAAATCTGTTTCTTCATACACCGTACTATTTACCATCTGACGGCATCCGGCGGAACAAGGATTTTCAATCGTACGCCGTCAGACCGTAAATTCAACTATTTCTCATTTCTCCAGTTCCAGGCATCCCATAATGAATGGTCCTGTGGCTTTTGCGTCGTTATCCCGCATCTTTTCACCTATATAATATTCAAAGCTGCCGTCACGATACGGATGTCCGCCAAGTCCGCCTACCTGGCAACAGCGTGTCAAGGTCAGCGTACCGTCCTGCTTCTCGACCAGCAACTTATCTTTCAAACCTTGCAGAGCCTTTTCAGCCACCGCGCGGTATGTTGCATCGATATACCCTTTATTTACCGCTTTTGCATAAGCATACATGCACTGAGTGGTTACGGAAGCTTCCGGGAAATTGCCCTTGCGCTTGGGCTGGTCTATCACTTGATACCACAAACCATTCTTATCCTGGTATTTCGGCAAGGTTTCCGCCAGGCCTTTGATATAACCGATCAAGTCGGCACGCCCCGGATGACCTTCAGGAATGAAATCCAGCGCATCCACCATCGCCATGAACCACCAGCCGATGCTGCGTCCCCAGAAGTTAGGAGAATGTCCGGTTGCCGGGTCAGCCCAACGCTGGCTCTTGCTTTCGTCCCAGGCATGGTGATACAAACCGGTCTTGGCATCATACGTATGCTCATGGCAAAGGCGGAATTGCTTCACAGCCTCGTCAATCCATTCCGGTTTATTGAATTCCGCACCATATTGGGCCATAAAAGGAGAGGCCATATACAAACCGTCCAGCCACATCTGATGTTGATAAATCAGTTTATGCCAGAACCCTCCCTGCAATGTACGGGGCTGGTTCTTCAGTTGCCCGACAAGCGTATCCATCGCTTTCTTATACCGTCCGTCACCCGTTTCACGGTAAAGGTCAAACAAGACTTTTCCGGAATTGATAAAGTCCAGATTATAAGTAGATTTATCATACAGATGAATTTCTCCCTTATCATTGATCAGCGAGTCGGCCCACTGCTTCACATAGTCATAATAACGGCGTTCACCGGTAGCTTTCCACATCTGCAGCATGGCGCAGCAGCCCACTCCCTGCGCATAGCCGAAGAACAGGCGCTTGCCATGGTCCAGCCGGTAAGCCTGCGGAAAACGCAACATCTCAGAATCGGCAAACCAACGTGCATACGAACCCGGCTCCCAAGCATCACTGCGGAAAGGCACGGCAGGCAGACCTGCCTTGTTATATAAATTCACACGGAAGAAATTACAATACCCATAGCGCACAGCTACCGGAACCGCAACCTGCGGAGCAGACACCTCCAGACGACTGCCACGTATCACTGCCGTAGCCGGATAAAAACGCCGGTCGGCTCCGGCTACGAGGAAACCTTTCACCGGCTCATGATCCGGTGTCATCAATCCATCTTCGGCATAGTCGAAGTCCAGGACAGCTTTATTACCTTCCACTTTCAGAGTCTTGAAAAGCGGGCCCGAACAGGCTACCTCTTTTCCATACTGCCTGGCAAGCGCCCACAATGCCAGGCGTTCACCTGCCACACGCTTCCCGCGCGGATGGATGTCCGTAGAATCGGCGGCATCCGTCACTACGCTCATGCCTACATTTTTCAGTCCGCCCTGCCATGTCTTGAGCTGTGCTTCACGAATCCCGGCAGGCTGCCCTTTATGAGGAGCGATCTGCATAAAGTAGAAAGGCATGTCGGGCTGCTTCCACTCCTTGCGCCAACTGTTTATCAGATTGGTAAATACTTGCTGGTAGTCTTCGTAACGAATCGAGTTGGACTCACCCTGGTACCAGATATTGCCTTTCACCGTATATCCCAGGATAGGCTTGATCATGCCGTTCCACAACGTGGCAGGCACCTTGCAGTAACCTTTTTTCTGCTTCACATTCTCCAGGGCAAAATCTTTCAGCACACCGGCATAAAGCGGGTTTTTCTTCATCACCTCCATCTTTGTCCACGATTCGGCATGTGTACCGCCCCAGGTGGACTGTATCATACCCACCGGGGCATGCAGTTCCTTATGCAGCTTACGGCCGAACACAAAACCTATTGCAGAGAAATCATAGATGTTCTTCGGGCTGCAAACCAGCCATTCTCCCTTGCAGTCGTCCATTTCCCCTTCCGGCGCCAACTGGTGTTCCACACGGAATAGCCGCAACTCGGGATAGTCGGCATCTTTCAGTTCCTCGGCTTCGGTAGTCATGCCCGTCATCCATTTCATGTCCGGATGCTTGCACACGGGGTATTCCATATTGCTCTGGCCGGTACAAAGCCAGACTTCACCGATCAACACATTATTAATAATAATCGTATTTTCACCGCTGACGGTCACGGACTGATTCCTGGCAGCCGCAGGCGTCTTGAGCCTCACCGACCACTTGCCGTTTGCGGAGGCCTTTGCCGTCACAGCCTTGTCTGCCCACGAGGCCTTTACCGTGACTTTTTCACCGGGTGCCGCCTTGCCCCACACATTGACTTGCGTATTTTGCTGCAGAACCATGTTATCGGAGAAGATAGCAGGAAGCGTTACTTTTGCCGTTATCGGACACAGAATAAAAGAAAGGAAAAAGGCCGTTAGCCCTAAAAACTTTTTCATGTGCTTTAAATAGTTTAAATTACAAGATCCAATAATTCTCTTTGCGCCAAAAAGTTGGCACGGCAAATATAAAAAGTTTCCGGCAGTTATCACCTTATTGTTTTGGCAGTTCTCTTATTGTTTTTGCCGTTTCGGACAAACTCCCTGACTTCAAGCCTCCACCTTGCCACAAACTACATCCCCGTCCACTAAAAATTAATCGTCCCATAGTTGTTTTCTTTTCGTCCGACAGTTGTCGGACGATAATTCAACAGCTGTCGGACGATGATGCAACAATTGTCGGACGATTAGTTTTTAGCAAGGAAAACATTAGTCCGCTTAGCAACGGGAATAAATCTCCGGGGGCACTCAAATAGTCCATAGTATAAAAAGAATAAAAATTCCATGATTTCTGCATATTCTTTCCAAAATTATCCCTACTTTTGCGCCATTCTTAGAATAATTATACAGAAACATGAAGAAAAAAGCCAATCGGTTAGACGCCATCAAGATGATTATCTCAAGCAAAGACATCAGTTCCCAGGAAGAATTGCTGCAGGCTTTGGAGAAAGAAGGCTTTGAACTGACACAAGCCACCCTGTCGCGCGACTTGAAACAACTGAAGGTTGCCAAAGCAGCCAACATGAACGGGAAATATGTATATGTATTGCCGAACAACATCATGTACAAGCGTTCCAACGACCAAAGTGCCAGTGAGATGCTGATGACCAGCGGATTCGTTTCACTTCAATTTTCGGGCAACATCGCCGTCATCCGTACCCGTCCCGGCTATGCCAGCAGCATGGCTTATGACATCGACAACCGCGAATGCCCCGTCATCCTGGGCACGATTGCCGGAGACGACACCATCATGCTGGTGGTGCACGAAGCGGCATCCCACGAAGAAGTGCGTGCTTTTCTGTCACAGATCATTCCGAACATTAAATAAAGAAGAAAGAAAAATATTAATTGAACAGAGAAATGGATTCGAAACAAATTGATGTGATGGTGGCTGATGCCTCACATGAAGTTTACGTGGACAAGATTTTGGATACCATCCGGGAAGCTGCCAAGGTACGCGGAACGGGCATCGCAGAACGCACACACGAATACGTAGCTACTAAAATGAGAGAGGGAAAGGCTATCATAGCCTTGTGTGGAGACGATTTTGCAGGTTTCACCTACATAGAGAGCTGGGGCAACAAGCAATATGTAGCAACCTCCGGTCTGATAGTGCACCCCAAATACCGGGGCCTGGGACTGGCGAAACGTATCAAGACCGCCTCTTTCCGCCTGGCACGCCTACGCTGGCCCAATGCCAAAGTTTTCAGTCTCACCAGTGGAGCTGCCGTCATGAAAATGAATACCGAGCTGGGATACGTGCCCGTCACCTTCAACGAACTGACCGATGACGAATCGTTCTGGAAAGGTTGCGAAGGCTGTATCAACCACGATATATTGGTAGCCAAGAACCGTAAATTCTGCATCTGCACGGCAATGCTTTACGACCCGAAGCTGCACGAAGAAGATAAAATATAAAAATATAAGGATATGGAAAAGAAGAAAAAAGTGGTAGTCGCATTCAGCGGCGGTTTGGATACCTCATTCACGGTCATGTATCTTGCCAAAGAAAAAGGATACGAAGTATATGCAGCTTGTGCCAATACTGGCGGTTTCAGCCCCGAACAGTTGAAGACTAACGAGGAGAATGCCTACAAGCTGGGTGCCAAAGAATATGTCACGATTGACGTGACGCAGGAATATTACGAGAAGAGCTTGAAATATATGGTATTCGGCAACGTGCTGCGTAACGGTACCTATCCTATCTCTGTAAGTTCCGAACGTATCTTCCAGGCATTGGCCATCGCACGTTATGCCAACGAAATCGGCGCAGACGCCATTGCCCACGGTTCTACGGGCGCGGGTAACGACCAGATTCGTTTCGACATGACTTTCCTCGTCATGGCTCCGGGCGTGGAAATCATCACGCTGACACGCGACATGGCACTGAGCCGTCAAGAAGAAATAGACTATTTGAATAAACACGGCTTTGCCGCCGACTTCACCAAACTGAAATACTCCTATAACGTGGGTCTGTGGGGTACCTCCATCTGCGGTGGCGAGATTCTGGATTCCGCGCAAGGATTGCCCGAAAGCGCTTACCTGAAACACTGCACCAAAGAGGGCAGCGAGCAGTTGCGCCTCACTTTTGAAAAAGGCGAGCTGAAAGCCGTGAACGACGAGACATTCGACGACCCCATCAAAGCCATCCAGAAGGTAGAAGAGATTGGCGCGGCATACGGTATCGGCCGCGACATGCACGTAGGCGACACGATTATCGGTATCAAAGGCCGTGTAGGCTTCGAAGCTGCCGCACCCATGCTGATTATCGGCGCACACAAGTTCCTGGAGAAATATACCTTGAGCAAATGGCAGCAATACTGGAAGGACCAGGTAGCCAACTGGTACGGCATGTTCCTGCACGAAAGCCAATATCTGGAACCGGTAATGCGTGACATCGAAGCCATGCTGGAATCCTCGCAACGCAACGTGAACGGTACGGCTATCCTCGAACTCCACCCGCTCTGCTTCTCTACCGTAGGTGTAGAAAGCAAGGACGACCTTGTGAAAAACAAGTTCGGCGAATACGGTGAGATGCAGAAAGGATGGACGGCAGAAGATGCCAAGGGCTTCATCAAAGTAACCTCCACAGCGCTGCGCGCTTATTATTCAAACCACAAAGACGAGAAGGAGGGCATATGATTAAAGTAGGAATCATCGGCGGAGCCGGATACACGGCAGGCGAACTGATACGTCTGCTGCTCAACCATCCGGAAGCGGAAATCGTATTCATAAACAGCTCAAGCAACGCCGGCAACAAAATAACCGACGTACACGAAGGACTGTACGGCGAAACAGACTTGGTATTTACCGACCAGCTCCCGCTGGAAGAAATCGACGTACTCTTTTTCTGTACGGCACATGGTGACACGAAGAAGTTCCTCGAAAGCCACAACGTGCCCGAGGAACTGAGAATCATCGATCTCTCCATGGACTACCGCATAGCCTCGCCCGAACACGACTTCATCTACGGCCTGCCGGAACTGAACCGCCGTGCCACTTGTAAAGCCAAGCATGTAGCCAATCCGGGCTGCTTCGCCACCTGCATACAACTGGGCCTGCTGCCGCTCGCCAAACATCTGATGCTGAACGATGACATCATGGTGAACGCCATCACCGGAAGTACGGGTGCCGGAGTGAAACCGGGTGCCACGAGCCACTTCAGTTGGCGCAACAACAACATGAGCGTATATAAAGCTTTTGAGCACCAGCATGTGCCCGAAATCAAGCAATCGCTCAAACAGCTGCAGAACAGCTTCGACGCGGACATCGACTTCATCCCCTACCGCGGCGACTTCCCGCGCGGCATCTTCACCACCATTGTAGTAAAGACCAAAGTGGCTTTGGAAGAAATCATCCACATGTACGAAGAATACTATGCCAAAGATTCCTTTACCCACATCGTGGAGAAGAACATCGACCTGAAGCAAGTGGTGAACACCAACAAGTGTCTCATCCACCTGGAGAAGCACGGCGACAAGCTGCTCATCATTTCCTGCATCGACAACCTGCTGAAGGGTGCCAGCGGACAGGCCGTCCACAACATGAACTTAATGTTTAACCTGGAAGAGACTGTAGGCCTCAAGCTGAAGCCGTCGGCCTTTTAAAGAAGAACGAAAGATGAATTTATTCGACGTATATCCTCTCTTTGACATCAACATCGTCAAAGGAAAAGGCTGCCACGTATGGGACGAGAACGGTACGGAGTACCTCGACCTTTATGGAGGGCATGCCGTCATCTCCATCGGGCATGCACATCCGCATTATGTAGAGATGATAAGCAAACAAGTAGCCACGTTGGGATTCTATTCCAACTCGGTCATCAACAAGCTGCAACAACAGGTGGCGGAGCGGCTGGGAAAGGCATGCGGCTATGATGACTACTCGCTGTTCCTTATCAACAGCGGTGCGGAAGCCAACGAAAACGCTCTGAAACTGTCCTCATTCTACAACGGACGGACACGGGTCATATCTTTCTCCAAAGCTTTCCACGGACGTACTTCACTGGCGGTAGAAGTGACCAACAATCCTAAAATCATCGCGCCTATCAATGACTGCGGTCATGTAACCTATCTGCCTCTGAACGACATCGAAGCCATGAAGGCTGAGTTGGCCAAAGGCGATGTCTGCGCAGTGATTATCGAAGGCATACAAGGTGTAGGCGGCATCCAACTGCCGACAGACGAATTCATGCAGGCTCTCCGCCAGACTTGTACGGAACATAACACCGTCTTGATTCTCGATGAAATTCAAAGCGGCTACGGACGCAGCGGCAAGTTCTTCGCCCATCAGTACAACGGCATCAAAGCTGACATCATCACCGTAGCCAAGGGGATAGCCAACGGCTTCCCGATGGCAGGCGTGCTGATCAGCCCGATGTTTACCCCTGTATATGGACAGCTCGGAACTACCTTCGGCGGAAATCACCTCGCCTGCAGTGCCGCCCTTGCCGTGCTGGACGTGATAGAGCAGGAAGACTTGGTAGAGAACGCGGCGCAAGTCGGTGACTTCTTGATGACAGAACTGAAAAAGTTCCCGCAAATCAAAGACGTCCGCGGACGAGGACTGATGATCGGCCTGGAATTCGGGGAACCCATCAAAGAACTACGCCTGAAACTGCTGAAGGAACAGCACGTGTTCACCGGTGTCAGCGGCACAAATGTGCTCCGCTTATTGCCGCCCCTCTGCCTCAGCATGGGGGAAGCAGACACATTCTTGGAACGTTTTCAGAAAGTACTTTAATATTTGAGGAAATAATCAGCCAGCAAAAGAAACGACCGAAAAGAATAATCCCTTTCTCTTTCGGTCGTTTTTTTTATAAAAATTATCTACCTTTGCCTATCAATGAATCTTTTAACCACAAGAAGACATGAGAATAGCTATTATCGGTGCAGGAAACATGGGCGGTTCCATCGCCCGCGGGCTGGCAAAAGGAACGATTATCCCCGCCAGTGATATCATTGTCTCCAACCCTTCACAGGGAAAACTGGATGAATTGCAAAAGGAATTCCCCGCTTTACAGGTGACAAACGATAACCAGGAAGCCGTTACCGGCGCAGACATGATTATCTTTTCCGTAAAGCCCTGGCTGATGAAACCTGTTGTAAAAGAGCTGAAACTGAAAAGCAAGCAGATACTGGTCTCCGTGGCAGCCGGCATCCCCTTCGAAGAATTGGCGCATTACGTGGCCGACAAAGAAATGACCATGTTCCGTCTGATTCCCAACACGGCTATCAGCGAGCTGGAAAGCATGACGCTCATCGCCAGCCGCAACGCAAGCAAAGAACAGGAGTCACTGCTGCTGGATATCTTTAACCAGATGGGACTTGCCATGCTGATTCCCGAAGAGAAATTCGCTGCCGCCACCTCCATGACTTCCTGTGGCATAGCATACGTGCTGAAATACATCCAGGCAGCCATGCAGGCAGGCATCGAGCTGGGCATCTGCCCTAAAGACGGCATGCGCATGGTGGCACAATCCGTTAAAGGCGCCGCCGAACTGATACTGAACAATGACACGCACCCCAGTGTTGAGGTTGACAAGGTATGTACCCCCGGCGGCATCACCATCAAGGGAATCAACGAGCTTGAACATGAAGGATTCACTTCCGCCGTAATCAAAGCGATAAAGAAAAGTGTCTGATAAAACAGGCGATTGAACTTGAATACCCAATGGGCATCAATGATACTAATATATACATATAAATTATGGATGAACAGATTAGACAAATAGCCGAACGTCTGCGCGGATTGCGTGACGTCCTGGAACTCACGGCCGAAGACATCGCCCGCGACTGCGACATCTCCGCCGAAGAATACCGTCTTGCCGAAACCGGAGAATTCGACATCTCCGTCAGTATGTTGCAGAAGATAGGACGCCACTATGGCATTTCATTGGACGCACTGATGTTCGGCGAGGAACCGAAAATGAGTTCTTACTTCCTGACACGCGCAGGCAAAGGAACAAGTATCGAACGTACCAAAGCGTATAAATACCAATCACTTGCCGCCGGTTTCATCAACCGCACCGCCGACCCGTTCATCGTAACCGTCGAGCCGAAACCGGACAACGAGCCGATACACTACAACAGCCATGCCGGACAGGAATTCAACCTCGTGCTCGAGGGCCGCATGATGATCAGCATAGACGGCAAAGACTTAATCTTAAATGAAGGAGACAGCTTGTACTTCAACTCCAAACTGCCGCATGGAATGAAAGCGATGGACGGAAAGACAGTACGCTTCCTCGCCATCATTATGTAAATACAACCCAAACAGAGTTATGGTAGAAAGATTCTTATCACAAACGTCCTTTACATCCCAAGAGGACTTTATCAAAAACTTCAAGATAAATGTACCGGAGAATTTCAACTTCGGCTACGATGTAGTAGATGCATGGGCAGAAGCAGAACCGGACAAACCCGCCTTGTTATGGACCAATGACAAAGGCGAGCACCGGCAATTCACATTTGCGGACATGAAACGATATACCGATATGACGGCATCCTATTTTCAGAGCCTCGGCATCGGTCGCGGAGACATGGTGATGCTGATACTGAAGCGCCGTTTCGAATTCTGGTTCAGCATTGTCGCATTACACAAATTGGGCGCAGTAGTGATTCCCGCTACTCATCTGCTGACCAAGAAAGACATCGTGTACCGCTGTAACGCCGCCGACATCAAGATGATTGTCTGTGCAGGCGAGAGTGTCATTACCGACCATATCACGGCTGCCATGCCGGAATCACCCACCGTCCGGAAACTTGTCAGCGTAGGCCCGGAAATAGCCGAAGGATTCGAGGACTTCCATAAAGGAATCGGGACTGCCGCTCCTTTTGTCAAACCGGAACAGCCGAACACCAACGATGACATCTCCCTGATGTATTTCACCAGCGGAACTACCGGTGAACCGAAAATGGTGGCCCATGACTTTACTTATCCATTGGGACATATCGTCACGGGCAGTTTCTGGCATAATCTGACAGAAGAGAGCCTGCACCTCACCATCGCCGATACCGGCTGGGGAAAAGCCGTATGGGGAAAACTTTACGGTCAATGGATTGCAGGCGCCAATGTATTCGTGTACGACCATGAGAAGTTCACCCCCGCCGATATACTGGAGAAAATACAGGATTATCACGTCACTTCCCTCTGCGCACCGCCAACCATATTCCGTTTTCTTATCCACGAGGACCTGACAAAGTACAACCTTTCTTCCCTGAAATATTGTACCATTGCCGGAGAGGCACTGAATCCCGCCGTATTCGAAACCTTCAAAAAACTGACAGGCATCAAGTTGATGGAAGGTTTCGGACAAACCGAAACGACCCTCACCGTTGCTACCATGCCCTGGATGGAACCCAAACCGGGCAGCATGGGGTTGCCTAACCCGCAATACGATGTTGACTTGATAGACTATGACGGGCGTTCCGTTGAAGCAGGTGAACAAGGACAAATCGTAATCCGTACGGACAAGGGCAAGCCACTGGGATTGTTCAAAGAATACTACCGTGACGCCAACCGTACCCACGAAGCATGGCACGACGGCATCTATTACACCGGTGACGTGGCTTGGAAAGACGAAGATGGTTACCTCTGGTTTGTAGGCCGTGCGGATGACGTCATCAAGAGCAGCGGTTACCGCATCGGCCCGTTCGAAGTAGAAAGTGCCTTGATGACCCACCCGGCTGTCGTGGAGTGTGCCATCACCGGAGTACCGGACGAGATCCGCGGCCAGGTGGTAAAAGCTACCATTGTACTGGCTAAAGACTATAAGGAACGTGCGGGAGAGGGCCTGATCAAGGAGTTACAAAATCATGTGAAGAAAGTAACCGCACCTTATAAATATCCGCGTGTCATTGAATTTGTAGATGAACTTCCCAAAACCATCAGCGGAAAAATCCGCCGTGTAGAAATCAGGAAGAACGACGAGAAGTAAAGTGCCGCCGCTGAGCGCCACGATTACTCTTCAGATAGAATGAAGCGAAGCATCCTCTCTCTTTTGTCATGGAAGAGGGGATGCTTCGCTTCGTTCGGCAGATACCCAATACACGGAAAAAGGCATCAGAGCAACGTGCCTCCATATTGACTATTAACATTGCAAATATAGATTTTTTATACAGACCCAATGGATAAAAAACTTATATTTGCGAGGAATTTAGACTTTATCCCCAATATTAATAAAACAATGAAGACGGACACGGCATATGGAAAATAAAAAGCAGGCTTGGAAGATTGTAGCTTTCCTAACAGTGATGTTCTTTCTGTCTGATAGCGCATATGCGCAAAAATGGAGCGAGAAGTATATTCACAGAATAGGAATAGAAGGCCGGGCTGGCTATATCTTTCCGACTAACCCCTTCCTGAAAGGGGACAACTATTACATGAAGAGAATGAAAGGTGCCTATGCCGGTCATCTGAAATATTCATTTCAACTCCGCCCGCATACTGCAGCCGACCAAGCATATATAGGTGCCTACCAAGGCATAGGACTGGGGTATTTTGACTTTGGCAATCGCCCGGAGGTGGGAACTCCTACCGCGCTCTACCTGTTCCAGGGCGGAAGTATCGCCAGATTTTCCCCACGTTTGTCACTCAACTATGAATGGAACTTTGGAGTCTCATTCGGATGGAAGAGTTATGACCCCGCAGAGAACTTCAACAATAAGATTATCGGTTCCGGCACCAATGCCTATCTCAATGCCAACCTTTATCTAAACTGGGCGCTTTCCCCCATGTTTGATTTGACGGTAGGTGCTACCGGCAGCCACTTCTCGAACGGCAATACCCGGTATCCCAATTCCGGTCTGAACACAATCGATTGCAAAGTGGGACTGGTATATAATTTCAACCGGAAAGCCGATGAGCTCGCCAAGTCATGGCAACGTCCGCTCGTCCCGGCCTTCCCCCGCCATGTCAGCTATGACTTGACCCTATTCGGCTCTTGGCGCAAAAAAGCCGTGGACGTTTCCGGAGGACAAGTACCGGCTCCCGGCACTTACTCGGTATTCGGTTTCAATTTTGCACCTATGTACAACTTCGGATACAAATTCCGTGCAGGTGTATCTTTGGACGGAGTATATGACGGAAGTGCCAATATCTGCAGGAAATATAACGTGGATGAATTCCATACCCCGTCCATCGGTAAACAAATGGCACTTGGCCTTTCTGCACGCGGAGAGTTCGTCATGCCTTATTTTACGGTAGGAATCGGCTTTGGCGCCAATGTTCTGCACGGTGGAGGTGACATGAAATCTTTCTACCAGATACTGGCCCTCAAGATAGACGTATCACGCAACTCGTATCTCCACATCGGGTATAATCTGTGTGATTTCCATGAGCCTAACTACTTGATGTTGGGTATCGGCTATCGTTTCAACAACAAGCGTCCTAAGCTTTTCTGACAACTATAAAGAAAAAGCTCCGTAAATCAATGATTCACAGAGCTTAATCAAGTACTCGAAGCGGGACTTGAACCCGCACAGCCGCAATGGCCAAAGGATTTTAAGTCCTTCGTGTCTACCATTCCACCATTCGAGCATCCTATGAAGGAGAGCGGAAAACGAGACTCGAACTCGCGACCCTAACCTTGGCAAGGTTATGCTCTACCAACTGAGCTATTTCCGCAGGTATTTTGGAGAACGGGTGCAAAGATAAATAGTTTTCCCGTTCCCACCAAATATTTCCTTCAAAAAGTATTGTATCCGAAGCGGGACTTGAACTCTTTACAGTTATCGTCCCAGTAATTCTTTTTCGGCAACTTCCATTTCATGAAAGTTGAAGCCATCCACTACCTGCTGCATCAATGCAGAAATTTCATCATTGCAAAGATTCCCGATACTGCCTTCATGGGTATGGTGTACTTCCTTGCCATGTGAGAAATGCCCGGCCTCAATGTCAAGTCCAACCTTTTTATAAGCATCCCGGAAAGGCATTCCTTCACGTGCCAGACGATTCACCTCTTCCACACTGAAGATAAACAGATACTTGTCATCATCTAGAATATGTTCATTCACTTTGATTTCATTCATGATGTAGGTAGTCATCCGCAGGCAATCTTTCAACTCCTGAAAAGCAGGGAGGAACACTTCCTTTATAATCTGCAGATCACGGAAATAACCGGAAGGCAGATTATTGGCTATCATCATAATCTGCTGCGGCAAAGACTGCAACTTGTTGCATTTGGCACGCGTCAACTCAAATACATCCGGATTCTTCTTATGCGGCATAATGCTGGAACCTGTAGTGCAATCATCCGGCAATTTCACAAAACCAAAGTTCTGACTATTGAACATACAAGCATCGAAAGCCAGCTTGGAAATGGTTCCGGCAATACTTGCCAAAGCAAAGGCTACATTACGCTCCATCTTGCCACGCCCCATCTGGGCATATACCACATTATAGTTCAAAGAGTCAAAGCCCAAGAGTCTGGTAGTCATGGTACGGTTCAACGGGAAAGAAGAGCCATAACCCGCCGCAGATCCCAACGGATTACGGTTACACATCTTGAAGGCCGCCTGCAAAAACAACATATCGTCCACAAGTCCCTCCGCATAAGCCCCAAACCAAAGTCCGAATGAAGAAGGCATAGCAATTTGCAAATGGGTATATCCCGGCATCAGGACATTCCTATAGCGTTCACTCTGCATGACAAGTACATGAAATAATTGCTCAACAGCTTCCGCAATCTCCTTGATCTGTGTACGTGTGAAAAGTTTCAAGTCAAGCAACACCTGGTCATTGCGCGAACGTCCGCTATGGATTTTCTTACCGACATCACCAAGTTTGCGTGTCAGCATCAGTTCCACCTGCGAGTGCACATCTTCCACCCCTTCTTCTATGACAAACTCACCACGCTCGGCAGCGGTATAAATATTCTTCAACTCGGCAAGCAACTGTTCTAATTCATCTTTTGTCAACAGACCGATGCTCTCAAGCATAGTAATATGAGCCATAGAGCCTAGCACGTCATGCTTCGCCAAGTAAAGGTCCATCTCACGGTCACGTCCTACCGTAAAACGTTCAATATCCTTGTTTACCTGAACGGATTTCTCCCAAAGTTTCTGAGCCACGTTATTTAGTAATTAGTGATTAATATTGTATCATAGCCAACACATCCGCCATCTTCTCCAATCCTTCCTGCAGAGGTTTCTGTACCATAGTTTTCATAAACGGATTCAAATCCATGCCGATAGTCAACTTCATCTTGCATTCCGCATCGGTGACAGGCACGATCTGAATCCATAAGTTGAACGGCAACGGTGAAGTGGTCGTTGCAAACTTGATGCACTTACAAGGTTCCTTCTCCACAATCTGTAAGGTGATTTTCCCCACGGGAGCCACTTCTATAGTCATACTTTCGGCATCAAAGCTCAAGTTCTTCACTTTATCTTCCGGCAAGCGGTCTTTCACCTTTTCCAGATTGTTCAAGTCAGAAAGTTTTTCATAAACAGCCGTTTGGGGAGACTGTATAACTTTCACTCCACTTTCAAATTTCGTCATAATCCAATCGTATTAAAAGACAAAAAGAACTATCCGGACAGAATCTATCCGAATGGCTCTTTCGTCAAACTTATATCATTTAAAACAAATCTTATTTCCCAGACTCCCAATGTGCCGGATCCTTACGCCACTCGTTCAACGTATCCACATCTTCTTCTTCGATGTAACCGGTACGTAACGCAACTTCCATAACTGCCTCATAATTAGTCAATGTAACCAAAGGCACCTTGGCATCCTTGAATGCTTTTTCAGCAATAGGGAAACCGTAAGTATAAGCGGCAACCATACCGATAACTTCACATCCGTCACGACGAATCGCCTCTACAGCCTTCAAGCTGCTTCCGCCCGTAGAAATCAAATCTTCTACAACTACTACTTTCATGCCGGGACGAAGTTCACCTTCAATCAAATTCTCCAACCCATGGTCTTTCGGAGTGGAGCGTACATATACAAACGGCAGGTTCAATGCATCGGCTACCAAAGCTCCCTGCGGAATGGCACCTGTTGCCACGCCGGCAATAGCATCTACCTGTCCGAAACGTTCCAGAATCAGACGCGTAATCTCTATTTTTACAAAATTACGGAGAGAAGGATAAGAAAGGGTTTTACGATTATCACAATAAAACGGGGATTTCCAGCCAGATGCCCAAGTAAAAGGGTTGGCCGGTTGTAGTTTAATCGCTTTAATCTTGAGTAACTTCTCAGCAAACAATCTTTCCAAAGTTTTCATAGCAAACTAACTATTATATAATTATGCTGCAAAAGTACGGAAAGAGAACGAGATTAGGAAAAAGAATACCGATAATTTTTCATTCCGGGTACTCATTTTCATCAGAAACATCCATGCAATGACGTATATCCTTCATTTCAAAGCCGCGGCTCAATGCAAAACGTATCAATTTCCCATTCAATTCAAATTCGTTCCCTGCACGGACACTCTTCCGTTTCGAAGCCAGCAGATCACGCAAGATAGAAAGATATTCCTCCTCATCTATTTCATTAAGGTAAGAGGCATAAACGGCAGAAGGTATCTTCTTCAATTGCAGCGCCTGCCCTATTTTCATCTTTCCCCATTTTGCAAAACGGTATTTGTCACGAATGAAAGCACGGCAAAAGCGTTCCTCATCAATATACTTTTCTTTTTCCAAATGTTTCAAGATACGGTCTATAGCCGTATAGTCTATTCCCCAACGCTGCAATTTTTCAGCGATTTCTGCCCGGCAATGCTCGGATGCGGCACAATAAGCCGCTACCCGGTTCAAGGCTTCTGTTTCAGTAATCTCAATCATCGTTCTGCAAGTACAAACCGGTCATTGCCGGAAATATCTTTTAGGATACGGGCATTCGCATAACCTTGTTCACAAAGCATGGCTACAGTCGCCTCCCCAAACGCCCGGTTAATTTCAAAATAAAGTCTGCCGCCCGCTACCAGCATTTCCCGCCCAAGCTCTGCAATGCGGCGATAAAAACGGAGCGGATCCGTATCAGGAACAAACAAAGCCAAAGAAGGTTCCCAATCCAGCACATTCCGTTCCATCTCTTTCCTTTCCTTTTCCAAGACATAAGGAGGATTACTGACGATTACATCATAGCGGTCTTCCCGGGAAGGCCGGCAAGTAAGGACATTGCATAAAGCGAACCGTACGGAAGCCTGTAAAGCTTCATTGTTTCCACGGGCTATGGCAAGCGCTTCCTCGGACACATCCCAAGCTACCACCCGGGCATCCGGCAACCCCTTCGACAAAGAAACCGCAATGCACCCGCTTCCTGTACCAACGTCAAGGATACGGGCCTCCGCAGGTATTTCCTTCAGCATGATTTCCACCAACTCTTCTGTCTCCGGACGGGGTATCAGCACTCCGGGAGCAACTCTGAACCTATGCCCCATAAAGTTTACGCCGCCCTGCACATACTGTATCGGTTCAAAATCACGCAAACGGGAAAGAATGCCCTCCAATTCCTGTTCTTCTTTTGAAGATAAAATTATATCTTTGCCCAGATAATAATCAACAGTGCTCTGCCCCAACATCTCACAACAAACAATGCGTGAGAGACAAGCTGCTTCCTGCGCGGAATAACATCGTTCCAGTTCAGTACGGATATGTCGGATTGTAAGGTTCATACATATAAATTCGGGCTGCAAAAGTAGCAAAAAGTTTCGGAGATGTAAAACGGCAAGAAAAAAGAAATAAGGAAATGAATACAGAAGAAAAATACATGAGGAGATGCATCCAGCTGGCGCAAAACGGTTTATGCAATGCCGCCCCCAATCCCATGGTAGGAGCAGTCATTGTTTGTGACGGCAAGATTATCGGCGAGGGATATCATATACGTTGTGGAGAAGCTCATGCCGAGGTCAATGCCATCCGTTCCGTAAAAGAGCCGGCACTTTTGAAGAAATCTACCATCTATGTAAGTCTGGAACCTTGTTCCCATTATGGCAAGACTCCTCCTTGCGCAGATTTGATTATAGAGAAACAAATCCCCCGCATTGTCATCGGTTGCCGGGACCCCTTCTCCAAGGTAGCAGGCCGAGGCATACAAAAGTTGAAAGACGCAGGCCGGGAAGTCATTGTAGGAGTATTGGAGGAAGAATGCAAGTCACTTATCCGCAGATTCATCACTTTCCACACATTGCAACGTCCCTACATTACCCTAAAATGGGCGGAATCAGCAGACAAATACATCGACCTCAACCGCACCAACGGAAGCCCGGTAGTGCTGTCCAGCCCACTCACAGCCATGTTGGTACACAAGAAACGGGCGGAACACAAGGCCATTATGGTCGGCACACATACCGCTTGGCTGGACAATCCCAGCCTAAACATACGCCATTGGTCCGGAAAGTCTCCCGTACGCATTGTCCTGGACAAAAAGCAGTCTCTGCCGGCCTCCCTCCATCTGTTTGACGGCAGCGTGCCTACTCTTGTATTTACAGAGATGCCCCACAAACCGTTACCAAACGTAGAATATCTGCCCATAGATTATCAACGGGATATCCTGCCACAAATTATGGAAACGCTATACAAACGCGGAATCCAATCACTACTGGTGGAGGGTGGCAGCATACTGCTGCAATCCTTCATTGACGCCGGCATGTGGGATGAAATCTTTGTGGAAGAAGCCCCCAACCTGCTTCACTCCGGTGTTAAATCACCTGAAATCAGCAATAAAATTCCTTACGTGACCGAACAATCTTTCGGCAGGCACTTTCGCCATTACACAGCCGTAAGAAACAGCCAATAGCCTCATTTTTTGGCTTTTTTATCGAGAAAATGAGGCATATTATCTATAATTTTATATAAAACTTGCCGGTAAAGCTGTTTATAGAAAAAAATGTTCCTATTTTTGCAACTTGTAAATAAACACTAACTTTCAAATGAGAATAAAGTTTTTATCTGTAATTGTGAGTTTTCTTATTGTGTCAATAGCCGTAAGTTCATGTCTCGACTCTGACGATAATTATGAATACAGTTCAGACGCAACAGTACATGCTTTCGGTATCGATACCATACATGGCAAACATTACAAATTTTCAATAGACCAGCTGAACAGACGCATCTTCAACAAGGATTCGTTACCTGTGGGTTCAGATACAATAATCGACCGTATATTGATCGATACCTTCTCGGTCAACGGTTGGATTACTTCCGGTTCGCCTACAGATACATTATTTAATATGGCTGATTCCGTGAATCTACTTCCTGCCATGAACAAAAACAATGGCGGAATGGAATTTACCATTCATGCCGCAGACGGTGTGACTACCCGTAAATATACGCTGGAAATCAGAGTGCATCTGCAAGATCCGGATTCTCTGGTATGGAAAGAAATGACGCCATTCAGCAACACAGCAATTTCCGGCAATCAGAAAGCGGTAACTTTAAAGAGCCAGAGCACCGAAGAATTATGGATTTATACATCCTACACCACTGCTTACAAAACTTCCACCGCCCCGGGAAATACCCGGTGGGAAACAGTAAACGTCAAGCTTCCCGGGAAAGCGAAACTGAATTCCATTGTAAATTTCAAGACAACGAATGCCGACAAGAAGGAGACCCTCTATCTTGTCACGGAAGACAATGAGGTATATCGCTCCGAAGACGGCAACACCTGGCAAAATGCCACAGAGTTGAACAAAGACGTCAAGGTCAAAGCGGTAATGGCGGCTTTCCCCGGTATTCTGACAGGTATCGTTGAAATCGAAGGTATAAACTACTTCAACATCAGTAAAGACGGAGTCAACTGGGAAGCAGAGAGAAACAACAACGGCGAAATTACGCTTGCCAAAGTGCCCGACAACTTCCCCATGGACAATATATACACCAGTGATTTCCTGACGACCAACGGAATCATGCAGGCAATAGCGGTAGGTACTCCAAGAACAAGCGGAGAAAAACAAACCCTCATGTGGTTCTCCATGAATGGAAGTGATTGGGAAGAGATGTCCTCTACATCATACGATGCCTATTGTCCGGAGATGAACAATCCTTTTGTCATGCATTATGGTGGCCTGTTCTACTGCTTCGGAGACAAGCTCAATGCAATATATTCCTCTATAACCGGAATATCCTGGCAAAAGACAACGAAAAAATTCTTATTGCCGGAAGAATTCAAGGACAATACAGCTCCTTATTCCATCAGTATTGATGAGAATAACTTCATCTGGATCATATTCGGTGGTAAAAACACAGAAAACAAAGTATGGCGTGGCCGTCTTAACAGGTTAGGCTTTGAAGAGCAGTAATTGGTAACAACTAAAAAGATGCTATATAAAGAAGAAATTGATTTAAACCGGATACCCCAGCATGTGGCCATTATCATGGACGGTAACGGGCGGTGGGCCAAGCAACGTGGACACGAACGTAGCTATGGACATCAAGCCGGTGCCGAAACCGTACATATTATCGCAGAAGAAGCTGCAAGACTGGGAGTCAAGTATCTGACTTTATACACGTTCTCTACCGAAAACTGGAACCGTCCTTCGGATGAGGTAGCAGCTTTGATGGGACTTCTCTTCGACTCTATCGAAGAAGAAACTTTCATGAAGAACAACATAAGTTTCCGGGTGATCGGCGATATAGAGAAACTGCCTGTGAATGTCCAGCAACGATTAAACACCTGCATGGAACACACTTCACAGAACACGGGCATGTGTCTGGTACTGGCACTCAGCTATTCGTCGCATTGGGAAATAACAGAAGCCTCCCGCCAAATAGCAATTTTGGTACAGCAAGGGAAGTTAACCCCTGACCAGATCAATAGTGAACTGATTTCACAGCATTTGACGACGAACTTCATGCCAGACCCGGATCTCCTGATACGTACCGGAGGAGAAATCCGTCTCAGCAATTATCTGCTTTGGCAGGCGGCTTATTCAGAGCTTTACTTCTGTGACACTTATTGGCCCGATTTTCGGGAAGAAGAACTTTGCAAAGCCATTTGCGACTATCAGAAACGTGAACGCAGGTTTGGCAAGACCAGTGAACAAATCAGTTAACAGGCACACAATATAGTAAATAGTAAATTGTAAAATAGTAAATAAAAAGATGCACTATCGTATTTTCTCCATATTCGTAGCATTTATCTGCCTTTTCGGTTGCGTACTGACAACTGCAGCGCAGGACTCAAACAACGCTGATGAAACCGAAAAACCGGTTATCCTTTACTCGGGAACTCCCAAGAAGTATGACATCGCAGACATAAAGGTTGAAGGAGCTCCAAACTATGAGGACTATGTAATTATTGGATTATCCGGGTTGTCCAAAGGGCAGACAATTACTGTGCCGGGTGAAGAAATCACACAAGCCTGTAAGCGCTATTGGCGTCACGGGCTTTTCTCAGACGTCGAAATTACAGCTGACAAGATTGAAGGTGACAAAATCTGGCTGACGATTCACTTGACCATGCGTCCCCGTGTATCCGACATCCACTATAGCGGTGTGAAGAAGTCCGAACGCGAAGACCTGGAGAGTAAAATCGGCATGATAAAAGGCGGCCAGATAACCCCAAACATGGTGGACCGTGCCAAAACATTGATCAAACGTTACTTTGACGACAAAGGTTTCAAGAATGCAGAAATCATCATCACTCAAAGAGACGATCCCGACAAGAAGAACGAAGTGATTGTCAACATCGACATTGACAAGAAGGAGAAAGTGAAAGTACACCAGATCACCATTGTAGGCAACGAGGCGCTGGCCACCAAGAAGCTGAAACGCGTGATGAAGAAAACTAACGAAAAGAACAAGCTGGTTAATCTGTTCCGTACAAAGAAATTCATCGAAGAGAACTATGAAGCAGACAAGCAGCTGATTATCGATAAATACAATGAACTGGGTTACCGTGATGCCATGATTGTGGAAGACAGCATCAAGCCTTACGATGACCGTACAGTTGACATCTTCATGAAAATAGACGAAGGGCAGAAATATTACCTCCGTAACGTTACATGGGTAGGTAATACCCTATATCCTTCCGAACAACTGAACTTTATGCTCCGCATGAAGAAGGGAGACGTCTATAACCAGAAGTTGCTGGAAGAACGTACCATGAGCGACGAGGATGCCATCGGTAACCTGTACTATAACAACGGTTATCTATTCTATAGCCTCGAACCGGTAGAGGTTAATATTGTCGGTGACTCCATCGACCTTGAAATGCGTATCTTTGAAGGCCGCCAGGCTACCATCAATAAAATCAGCATCAACGGTAATGACCGCCTGTATGAGAATGTAGTGCGCCGTGAACTTCGTACCCGCCCGGGCGAGTTGTTCAGCCGCGAGGACTTGATGCGTTCCATGCGTGAAATTCAGCAGATGGGACACTTTGACCCGGAACAAATTACCCCCGACATCCAACCCAGACCGGAAGACGGTACAGTAGATATCGGTTATGACCTTGTTTCCAAAGCCAACGACCAGGTAGAGTTTTCCGCCGGTTGGGGACAAACGGGTATCATCGGTAAGTTGAGCTTGAAGTTTACCAACTTCTCCCTTGCCAACCTGCTGCATCCGGGTGAGAACTATCGTGGAATTCTGCCGCAAGGCGACGGTCAGACATTGACCATCAGCGGCCAGACCAATGCCAAGTATTACCAGTCTTACAGCGTTTCATTCTATGACCCGTGGTTTGGCGGTAAACGTCCGAACGCATTCTCCGTATCGGCTTTCTACTCTCGCCAGACAGACATCAGTAGCCGTTATTACAACTCAGCATACATGAATAACTACTACAACAGCTATTACAGCGGCATGTACGGTTATGGTATGTATAACTATGGCAACTATAATAACTACGAGAACTATTATGACCCCGACAAATCCATCCAGATGTTCGGTCTCGCAGTCATGTTCGGTAAGCGTTTGAAATGGCCGGATGACTACTTCCAGTTTACAGCAGAGTTGTCCTACCAACGCTATATCCTCAACGATTGGCAATACTTCCCCGTTACGAACGGCAAGTGTAACAATCTGAGTCTGAACCTGACTTTGTCCCGCAGTTCTATTGACAACCCGATTTACCCGCGCCAAGGTTCCGAGTTCTCACTTTCTGCACAGTTAACGCCTCCTTACTCTTTGTTTGACGGCACAGACTACAGCAAGTACAGCACCAGCAACCAGGATGACATGAACAAGATGCATAAATGGATTGAATACCACAAATGGAAATTCAAATCCAAAATCTATATCCCGTTGATGGATCCGCTGACGGTAAAACGTACTCCGGTAATTATGGGCCGTGTAGAATTCGGCTTGCTGGGACATTATAACAAGTACAAGAAGTCTCCGTTTGAAACCTTCGACGTGGGCGGTGACGGTATGACAGGTTACTCCAGCTACGCAACTGAAAGTGTCGCCCTCCGCGGTTATGAAAATAGTTCATTGACTCCTTACGGATATGAGGGTTATGCCTATACCCGTCTCGGACTGGAATTGAGATATCCGCTGATGCTGGAAACAAGTACCAGTATTTATGCGTTGACTTTCGTTGAAGCCGGTAATGCCTGGCAAGACGTAAACAAGTTCAATCCGTTTGACTTGAAGCGTTCAGCCGGTGTCGGTGTCCGCATCTTCCTTCCGATGATCGGTATGATGGGTATCGACTGGGCCTATGGTTTCGACAAAGTATTTGGTTCTAAACAATATGGTGGCAGCCAGTTCCACTTTATCTTAGGACAAGAATTCTAAGCTGTTGACAATTGGAAATTGGCAATTAGTGATAACTTAAAAACCAGACGTTATGAGAAAGAGTATTTTATTAATGTTTCTGCTGCTTACCGCAGGTATGACAGCAAATGCGCAAAAGTTTGCCTTGATTGACATGGAATATATCCTGAAAAACATCCCGGCTTACGAACGTGCCAACGAACAATTGGCCCAATCCTCTCAAGTATGGCAAAGCGAAGTTGAAAAAATCTCCGAAGAGGCCAAGACTATGTATAAGGAATACCAGTCCAAGATAGCCACTCTTTCAGAAGAACAAAGAGGCAAAAGAGAAGAGGCTATCGTGGCAAAAGAGAAATCGGCAGCCGACCTGCGCCGTCAATATTTCGGCCCCGAAGGCGAATTGTACAAAAAGCGTGAGAGTCTGATGAAGCCTATCCAAGACGAGATATACAATGCCGTCAAGGAAATTGCCACTCAAAAAGGATATGCAGTTGTGGTTGACAGAGCCTCTGCGTCAAGCGTCATTTTTGCCACTCCAAGCATTGACGTCAGCAATGAAGTGCTTGCTAAATTAGGATATTCAAATTAATTTCATACATTTGCCAAGCAAATACAGGCTGTATCCGGCATTAAAAGCAAGCATATTTTGTATAACTCCCGGTTTACACTATCTTTGCAACGATACAACAAATAATCATTCAAATAAATAATAAACATTATGCTTAAAAAAATCGCACTACTCGTAGTTATGTTTGTCCTCCCCCTGGGGGTTATGGCGCAAGCTAAATTCGGTCACATGAATTCTCAAGACGTTATTTCCGTTATGCCTGAATTTACAAAGGCACAGGCAGACCTGGACGCTTTGTCAAAGCAATATCAGAAAGAAATGGAAACCGGTCAGGCAGAATTCCAGAAGAAATATCAAGAATTCCTGGCACAAGCTGACTCTCTGCCGAAAAACATAGCAGAAAGACGCCAGAAAGACCTGCAGGAAATGGCACAACGCCAGGAAGCATTCCAACAAGAAGCTTACCAGGCCATGCAGAAGGCACAGCAAGATGCCATGGCTCCTATCTACAAGAAGTTGGATGAAGCGATTCAGGCCGTAGGCAAAGCAGAAGGTGTAGTTTATATTTTCGACTTGGCCCGTACTCCGATACCTTTCGTCGGTGCACAGAGCATTGATGTAACCGCTAAGGTCAAGACACAGTTGGGCATTAAGTAACAAGCCAACAAAAAGACAATAAGGAGGCGCAGGTGTAGACTTGCGCCTCCTTATTGTTTACCGGTGCCTTATCCTTAAAAAGGAAAGTCACAGTTACCCGACCTACTTAATCAAAATTTTACACTATCTTTGTAAAGCAGATAATTCTTGAAAAGTATGAAACAGATGTTACCCTCTACCCCCGGCCCTATCGGCGTATTCGATTCCGGTTATGGCGGCTTGACTATCTTAAGCAAAATACGCGAAACACTTCCCGAATACGATTACATCTATTTGGGAGACAATGCCCGTACCCCATACGGTACCCGCTCTTTCGAAATAGTCTATGAGTTCACTCTGCAGGCAGTCACCAAACTGTTCGAGATGGGTTGCCACCTTGTCATTCTGGCATGCAACACAGCTTCGGCCAAGGCATTGCGAAGCATACAGATCAACGACCTCCCGCGCCTCGACCCGATGCGCCGCGTACTCGGAGTCATCCGCCCCACTGTAGAGTGTATAGGAAACATCACCCAAAGCCGCCATATCGGTGTCCTGGCCACTGCCGGAACCATCAAATCCCAATCCTATCCGCTGGAAGTACATAAGCTGTTTCCCGACATCAAAGTCAGCGGAGAAGCCTGTCCGTTGTGGGTACCGCTCGTAGAGAACAACGAAGCCCGGGGAGACGGAACGGACTATTTTATCCGTAAATACATTGATGAGCTACTTGCCAAGGACAACCAGATAGATACCGTTATTCTGGGCTGCACACATTATCCGATATTATTGCCTAAAATCCGGCAATATATGCCTTCAGGCATTACAACCGTTGCCCAGGGAGAGTTCGTTGCAAAAAGCCTCAAAGATTATCTCCAACGCCATCCGGAGATGGATAAAAAATGCACCAAAGGAGGAAGATGTGTATATCGTACCACGGAAGCAGAGGATAAATTCATAGAATCGGCCTCCACTTTCTTGAACGAAGCCATTAAAGTAGAACGGATCTCACTGGAGTTTTAAGCCTGCGACCGGAATTGCGGATATCACCGGAATCGCCCAAAGAGAGTATGTCAAAACTAAAATGGCCACTCTCCAAAGTTACAGATTATAACTATAACACTTAAAAGGGAGGTGTGTCAAAACTGATAAAAGAACGCAAATTACACAAATTACGCAAAAAAAAGCGAATCTGATAATCGCTGATTATCAGGAGTCATTAAAAAGCAGGGGGGAGTAATTCGTGTTAGTTGTGTTCTAAATCTTTATTTTGAGACACCTGCCTTTCTTTAGCCTTTTAATATATGCTCAAATCATAAGTTCATCGTTTCAAAATTTGAGTTCTGAAACACCTCTCCTGGCACATTTTACCGATACAGCCTTTTCACCGGATCAGCGACTCAATCCGCCCCGATTGCAGGGAAGGTCTGATACTTTATTCTAAGCTTGCGGATATGTATTCGCAACGTGCGGATATATGTTCTAAGGCTGCGGATATGTATTCACAGTGCGCGAACAGAGATTTCTCTTAACTCCTACAGACTTTAGAGCCAGTACTAAAAAGTTTTTCTACCTGTTTCCCAGAACTTTTCCATTAACTCGCAGGACACGGGATATCTATGTCAGTAAGTAAAGACACGCACATCCTCACTCAAGCTTATCTTTTACATTCTCCGACAATCCATCATTTTTGCGAGAATCAACCTTCCATTCCCGCTGAATTTATCCAAATAAAAAGCGGAAAAGCGAAAACTTCTTTACCTTTACAATTGTTAATACATAGAAGAGACCGGAAGCGCAGATGCGCTTTTTCTGAAAACAGAATAGAAATATTATCCGATAAATATTGATAAGTATAACAGCCATTTCAAAACTTAACGCTATATTTGTCAGACAAAACCTCTAAATTCATACCATTATGAAAGCAGAAGACAAAAGTAAACTCGTTGAAGTATTCAAAGGGGCACCGTGGGAAGCCGAACTGGTAAAAACCCAACTTGCGAGCAACAACATCGACTCCATGACCAAAGACAGCCTATTGGTAAATATTGTATTGCCCCCCACCGCAATTGACATTGCCGTTCTCGTCAGAGAAGAAGATTATGAAGCTGCGATGGAGGTGGTCCGCGAACGCGAAAAAAACAAAGATGGAGATTAAAAACAGCCTGAAGGCCTATCACAAATATGAAACAACTATTTACAAGAGTCGCTGTCAAGATAGGCAGCAATGTCTTGACACGCCGTGACGGAACATTGGATGTCACGCGCATGTCTGCACTTGTAGATCAGATAGCTGAACTGCATAAAGCAGGCATAGAAATCATACTCGTCTCCTCCGGAGCCGTAGCTTCGGGGAGAAGCGAGATACATCCCGGCAAAAAGCTGGACAGCGTAGATCAGCGCCAGCTGTTTTCTGCCGTGGGACAGGCAAAACTTATCAACCGGTATTACGAATTGTTCCGAGAGCACGGCATCCCCGTAGGGCAAGTGCTCACGATGAAAGAAAACTTCAGTACCCGCCGCCATTACCTCAACCAGAAAAACTGCATGACCGTCATGCTGGAAAACGGGGTTATCCCCATTGTCAATGAGAATGACACAATCTCAGTAAGTGAACTGATGTTTACGGACAATGATGAGCTTTCAGGGCTGATAGCTTCCATGATGGATGCCCAGGCACTGATTATCCTGAGCAATATAGACGGAATCTACAACGGGCCTCCTGCCGACCCTTCTTCACAAGTAATCCGGGAGATAGGACAAGGCAGAGACCTGTCCTCCTACATCCAGACGACCAAGTCAAGTTTCGGAAGAGGAGGGATGCTGACCAAGACAAGCATTGCCCGCAAAGTTGCCGACGAAGGTATCACCGTCATCATAGCCAATGGTAAACGGGACAATATCCTCGTTGATATAATCAAGAATGAAGACGTCCCCTACACCCGCTTCATCCCCTCATCAGAACCGGTGTCAAGCGTAAAAAAATGGATTGCACACAGCGAGGGGTTTGCCAAGGGAGAACTCCACATCAATGACTGTGCCACGCAAATACTGTCCTCCGACAAAGCCGCCAGCATTCTCCCGATAGGCATCACAGCCGTAGTGGGTGAGTTTGAAAAGGACGATATCGTGCGAATCGTCGACTCCGAAGGCAATCCCGTCGGGATAGGAAAAGCGGACTGCAATTCCGGACAGGCGCGTGAGGCAATGGGAAAACACGGCAAAAGACCGGTGGTACACTATGACTATTTATACATAGAATAAAAAGATCCCAATAAACAAACATTATCAGTTGTACTTTGTACACAGAACCATCGCTTATCTGAAATAAAGAAATGAACTTACATGAGACTTTTGCTGCCGTACAGAATGCAAGCCACAAGCTACTGGCCCTGAGCGACAAAGAAATCAACCATATATTACTGGCTATCGCGGATGCAGCCATACAGCACACGGCCTTTATCCTGGACGAAAACCGGAAAGACCTGGAACGCATGAATCCTGCCGACCCGAAATATGACCGTCTGAAACTGACAGAAGCCCGCTTGCAAGACATTGCCGCAGATATCCGCAACGTAGCCTCCCTCCCCTCACCCTTGGGACGGATTCTGAAACAGAATATACTCCCCAACGGACTGAAGATAAAGAGAGTCAGCGTGCCTTTCGGAGTAATCGGCATCATCTACGAAGCCCGTCCCAACGTCAGTTTTGATGTATTCTCACTCTGCCTCAAAAGCGGCAACGCCTGCATTCTGAAAGGTGGAAGCGATGCAGACTATTCCAACCGTGCCATCGTCAGTATCATACATGGAGTGCTGGAACATTTCAATATAGACACCCACATCGTAGAACTGCTTCCTGCAGACCGTGAGGCGACAGCCGAGCTGCTGCACGCCAACGGCTATGTGGACCTGATAATACCGCGCGGCAGTAGCGGGCTGATCAACTTCGTACGCCGGAACGCCACCATTCCGGTCATCGAGACAGGAGCCGGCGTATGCCATGCTTTCTTCGACCACTATGGCGACGCAACGATGGGAGCTGCCATCATCAACAATGCCAAGACGCGCCGTGTCAGTGTCTGCAATGCGCTGGATTGCCTCATCATCGATCTTGGCCGCCTGGCCGATCTGCCCGGCCTGTGCCAACCGTTACATCAGAATAATGTGGTAATCTATGCCGACCGTCCGGCCTATATGGCCCTGCAAGGCAAATATCCCGCCGGATTATTGCAACCTGCCACTGAAGAATGCTACGGTAAAGAATTCTTGGACTACAAGATGGCTGTCAAGACAGTGACGTCCATGCAAGAAGCGATGGCACACATCCGGAAATACAGCTCCAAGCATAGCGAATGCATCATTACGGAAGACCATGCACGCGGCGAACTGTTCTGCCGTGAAGTGGATGCCGCATGCGTCTATGTCAATGCACCGACTTCATTCACTGACGGCGCCCAGTTCGGACTAGGTGCCGAGATAGGCATCAGCACCCAAAAATTACACGCACGCGGTCCGATGGCACTGGAAGAAATCACCACGTACAAGTGGATTATCGAGGGAAACGGACAAACGAGAGACTAAAATACCGGTATCGTATAAACCAGTCCCAACGAAATGCGTTGGGAACTGTAGTCATCTGCTCCCAACGCCTTTGCACGTTGCGTCAGGCCATGGTTCTTATACAGGAGATGAAGGAAGATAAGCAGCTCACTGTTCTCCATAGGAAAATATTCAGCACATGCCTGCACATTCCAGGTGCGGCGGTAAAGGCCTTTCTCATAAAAGCCGTTTGCCTTGTAAACACTTCCCGTTTCGTACGCACCCTTGACATACAGGTTCCAATGCCTATGAACGCGATAGTCAAAATTGGCTATCGTAGCGAAATAAGAGACGTGCTGAGCCGTAACACCACCTTCCGGACGGCTGGCGGAAAGCTCACTGACCAGCCCTTTACTGTCCAGCCCTTCACGGGAATACATGAAATCCACATAAGCCAACACCGGGCCTTTCTCCCAAACATTACCGGCTGTGAGATAGAGGATGTTCCGCTTATCCGCCAACTGCCCCCACGATACCGAATAGCGGAGATTCAGCCCACGGTCAAAGAAATAGCCGTCCCAATTGGCAGTGGAGAGCATAGGTACACGAACCTTGCCCACCTCTTCCGGACGGCCGTACAGAAAAGTCTCATCCTCATCACCGCCGCGGTTATTCACGACCTGGAAGTTCAACTGCTGGGTCGGCGACAAGCTGACAGCCCCATTCACCCCTGCCTGATAACAAGCTATGTTATTATTGAAATCACTGAATTCACGCACCTTGATGGAGTTCACCCAATATTCATAGCCGCCCAACTGAAGTGCCTGCTTACCCACAGTCAGTTTGAAACGCCTGTTCATTTTCCAGTTGACAAGCGCACATTCCACGGAAGATGACAGTTTATCAAGCACATGCGGATTACTGTATTTATTGAAAGACTGACGGAAATGGTAAGAGAAATCTTTGCCGAAAGAGCCCAATATCTCCAGACGTACGGCATTGATCTTGAAAGCCGCCTCATCCAGCTTCCCGTCGGTAAGGTAGGCTGCCGCCGAAGTATAGAACTGGAGGTTCATACTGCTGGAAGCAATGGATTTGCCCTCTTTCGTGACACGTTCCAGCAGGGTTTTGCCTTCTGCGGGACGTATTAAAGGTTCTTGTGCTACAGCAGCCATCACTCCTCCCGCCAACAGACAGGCAAATAAAATCGTCTTTTTCATTATTTACGCGTATTAGATTTATCGGACAAAGATAGTGCAAACTGAAAGCAGTTGCAAATTTATTTGTAATTCACATTTAATCTTTATCTTTGCCAAAGACAAGATAAGCTGCATCTCGGCATAAAAATGAAACAGCTCATTTTATGCTGCTCCCAACTTGCATTATCTTTGCCGTGGATATAGATACACTAAAAGAACAGTGAACATGAAGAAATTTACTTGCGTGCAGGACATCGGTAACCTGAAGTCCGCACTGGATGAAGCATTCGAGATCAAGAAAGACCGTTTCAAATATGTGGAACTGGGACGTAACAAAACGTTGATGATGATTTTCTTCAACTCCAGCCTGCGTACCCGCCTCAGTACCCAAAAAGCCGCCTTGAACCTGGGCATGAACGTGATTGTACTGGACATCAACCAGGGAGCCTGGAAGCTGGAAACCGAACGCGGTGTCATCATGGACGGTGACAAACCCGAACATCTGCTGGAAGCGATTCCTGTGATGGGCTGCTATTGCGACATTATCGGTGTGCGCTCCTTTGCCCGCTTCGAGAACAAGGAATATGATTATAATGAAGTGATACTGAACCAGTTCATCCAACACTCAGGCCGCCCGGTATTCTCGATGGAGGCTGCCACACGCCATCCTCTGCAAAGTTTTGCCGACCTCATCACCATCGAAGAATACAAAAAGGCCGCACGCCCTAAAGTAGTGATGACCTGGGCTCCGCATCCGCGCCCGTTGCCACAAGCTGTCCCCAACTCTTTTGCCGAGTGGATGAATGCTACGGATTATGAATTCGTCATTACGCATCCCGAAGGTTATGAACTCGATCCCAAATTCGTAGGCAATGCCCGTGTGGAATACGATCAGATGAAAGCTTTTGAAGGTGCAGATTTTGTATATGCCAAGAACTGGGCTGCCTATGCGGGCGACAACTATGGCCAGATTTTAAGCAAGGACCGCGAATGGACCGTCAGTGAACGCCAGATGGCTGTTACCAACAATGCCTACTTCATGCATTGCTTGCCCGTACGCCGCAACATGATCGTGACGGATGATGTCATCGAGAGTCCGCAGTCCATCGTTATCCCGGAAGCCGCCAACCGTGAAATATCAGCGACAGTGGTATTGAAAAGACTGATTGAAGGACTATAATAAGGATGGATGTACGGTTTACGGTTGAAATCTGTATTGTAAACAGCCGGTCCGGTGATAGGTCTTGGCAATTCCATGGATAATATCAACCGCAAGCCGTACCTCCTCAAATCATAAGTCCCATCATTTTTCCGTTTCTTTTCCCGCTTCCTGCCAACCGGCCAAACCTCTGTCAAGATCATATACCTTGAATCCCTTCCCGCTCAGAATGACAGCGGCTTTTTTACTGCGTTTACCGCTACGGCAATAAACGGCGACAGGTTTATCTTTCTGTAAGATGGAATCGGCCACCGACGCAAATTCCTTATCCAGTACATTAATATTGACACTGCCAGGAATATGCCCCTCCGAATACTCGGCAACAGTACGCACATCCAGACATTGTATTTCCGGATCGGCTATCAACACGGCAAACTTTTCTACAGGGACAGACTCGAAATCCCCCCCTTTATGCTGGCAAGAGAACAAGGTGGAGAATAAAAGACAAATGCCTGCAAACAATACTTTCATACGGTATTTCATTTAATATAGAGGAACGTAATCAAAATCATAAGTTTTCATTTCACCCGAGTAAGTATGCAGGCTGAAATGAACCGTCACTTTCTCCACGCCTTCCGCCGCATACTGCCGCAAAGGCACGGACAAGTAGGCACGTTGCGTATAGCCCGTATCGTGGGCGGCATCATGGTAAAGAGTCAAATACACCTCTTTATGCCCAGCCTCTACATCTGAAGCCACCTTGTCTTCGATGAAATGAAAGGTGTGCCTGCCACCCTGCGCCTTGATGTTCAAGGTAATATTCAAGTAATCAAGCCCCATCCAGATACTCAACACATCGGCAGGATCCGTCTTGACGCCTCCCTCAAATTCTCCGGCAGGCTGTGGCACAGGAGAGACCGTACGCATCGCCGCATACAACTTTACTCCGGAAATACCGTCGGATGCAGTTGCCGGACCGTAATTACCGACTATGCGGACTGAGGAATTTGCATCTATAACTGAGTTCGTCGCATCTTCAACCACCCTGTAGGTTTTCCCCTCATCGGTCAGGACGGACTGCAAACTACCATCCGCCCCTGCATGAGCAGTGAGAAATTCCAGCTTCACGGACGGATAATGATACTCGTCATCACCACAAGCCGCCAACAGACAGGCAAACAAAGGCAAAAGCCACCGATAATACTTACCTTCAGTCATTCTCTTATCATAATTTAGTCCTGATACCTTTCAGGAATTTGTTGCCGCCAGGTAATTCTTCAAAGGATTGGCATACATCAACAGTATCTTCTCACGCAGGAAGTCCATATCCTTATCGGGAATCTCGATACGTGCCAACTGCTGTTCAAGGTAGGCCAGGAAACGTTGCTTGTCATCAGCCGTATAGTGACAGGAGAAGTTTTCATTTCCTTCCAGAAGATCACATGCCACATAATTATTCGGATAAATCCGGTAATTAGAGTGGATGCGCCGGTCTATCATGGCCGATATACGGCTGAAAAGTTCCGGTTTAGGCAACGAACGGTCCATCCGTTCCAACTCATCATTGATGCAGGCACCCGTCTGAAAATGCACCGATCCCTTGAAACCGAACAAGCCGATCTGCATACTTCTCAAGTCATCAGCGGTTGTTTTCTTATAGTCGGGCATATCACGCTTCAACTGGAACTCCCACGCCTTCAGAAAATCGCAAGGGTCATATTCGTACGAAATGGCCAACGGAGCAATATTCATCTCCATCAGACGGTCAACGATATCTCCCTCGCCACCGATGGCAAGCATCTTCAAGATGCTGTCCTGCGTAAGGTCGTTGGAATCCTTGGCACGCCCCTCGCGCTGGGCTATCCAGATGGACTGTTTCTTTTGTGCAATCGTATAATGCATATAACGCGACATACGTGCAGAAGATTCAAGCATCTGGCGCATGGGCAGTCCGCGCTGCACAATGAACGATTTATTGACACGTACCAGTTTCTTGATCCAAGGATAGATCAGCAGATTATCACCGATGGCAATCTCTACCGTATCCATCCCCTGATCTATCAACAAGATAGACAAGAAACCGGAATCGAGTATAATGTCACGGTGATTGGAAATATAAGTATAAGCCGCCTTCTTGTCTTTCAAGGCAGTATGATCCAACGACAACCCATTGGCTGCATCCTTCGCTATTTTCCACAGGAGATCGTAGCAGAAGGCTTGCTGAAACTCCAGCTTGCTTTTGCAAGCACGCATTTTCCGGGCAATCATATCAAAAGGCACCCCGGGAATCACCGCAGCAACCACTTGGCGAAACGCCGGGTCGGCAATCAGTTCCTCATAGATTTGAGGAAGTTCCTCGTCATGATAAGGACGGATTTCATCAAATTCCACGTTCACGTTCATAAGGATTAGTCACTAAACTTATTTTCTATAATATCGGTCATTACATCTTTGATATCAAGCCCTGCCGCACGTACCTGTTGGGGGATAAAACTGGTGGCAGTCATACCTGGAGTAGTATTCACTTCCAGCAGGTTAATCTTATCACCGGCCGTGATGATATAGTCCACACGGATGATTCCCGAAGCCCCCAATATATCATAAATGGCAGAAGTCAACGCCTGCACCCGCCGGGTCAGGTCGTCTGAGATACGGGCAGGAGTAATCTCGTCGGACTCGCCGTTATACTTAGCCTTGTAGTCAAAGTATTCATTGTGGGTCACGACTTCTGTAATAGGGAACACGACAGCTTTGTCCTTTGTTTTATAACATCCGCAGGTTATTTCCGTCCCATCCATAAAGGCTTCCACCACTACTTCCTGCGCTTCTTCAAACGCCTTGGCTATGGCAGGCTGTATCTGTTCTTCGGTCTTCACCTTGGTCACGCCGAAACTGGAACCTCCCAGACTGGGCTTGATGAAGCAGGGCAAACCTATTTTTTCCAATACATCCCTGTTGGAGACAGACTGCCCCTGACGCAGCATCAACGACTCGGCAATACGCACACCGAATGCTTTGAGATATTGGTTGCAGGCGAACTTATCGTATGTAAGGGAGGCAGCCAGAACACCGCAACAGGAATACGGGATATGCAGCATATCGAAATACCCCTGCAAGCGCCCGTCTTCACCCGGAGTACCGTGAATAGTGATATATGCGAAATCAAAGACGATCTTCTCGCCGTCCAACCGGAAACTGAAATCATTGCGGTCCACCGGTGCTTTCGTACCGCCGGGCAATTGGACGTGCCAGTCCAGCCCATGCATCTCAACAATATACAATGTATATTTCTCCTTGTCGATAAAGGAGTAAATCCCCTGGGCACTGCGCAGGGAAACATGGAATTCGGAGGTATCCCCTCCGGCTACAATAGCAATCGTGCGTTTCATTCTAATTCTCTGTTACTGATATAGCTTCTCCATTTATCAATCAGCCGGGTCATGTCGTCGGGCATTTCTGAGGTGAAATACATTTCCTCCCCGGTGACGGGATGCACAAACCCCAGCGTCATGGCGTGTAATGCCTGCCGCGGACAAGTTTCGAAGCAATTGTTTACAAATTGTTTGTATTTAGCAAAATGAGTTCCTTTCAGAATTTCATGGCCGCCATAACGCTCGTCATTGAAAAGAATGTGCCCTATGTGTTTCATGTGCACACGAATCTGGTGGGTACGTCCCGTCTCAAGGATACACTCTACGAGAGTCACATATCCCAAGCGTTCCAGCACCCGGTAATGAGTGACGGCATGTTTGCCCTGGTCATCGGAAAGCACCGCCATCTGCATGCGGTCTTTGGGGTTGCGCCCGATGTTGCCCACTACGGTGCCTTCATCCTGCTCCACATTCCCCCAGACCAACGCACGGTAGCGGCGTTTCGTCGTTTTATTGAAAAACTGGTTGCCCAAATGAGTTTTGGCATCCGGGGTCTTGGCTATCACCAGCAGGCCGGAAGTATCCTTGTCGATGCGGTGCACAAGTCCCACATGCGGATCATTGGCGTCGTAATCGGGATTATCTTTCATGTGCCAGGCTATGGCATTGACAAGAGTACCATGATAGTTGCCGTGTCCGGGATGTACCACCAGCCCGGCAGGTTTATTCACAACCATGAGGCATCTGTCTTCATATACTATATTCAAGGGAATATCTTCGGGGATGACCTCGTTCTCATAACGGGGACGGTCCATCATCACAGTGATGACATCCTGCGGCTTCACCTTATAGCTGCTTTTCACCGGCTTGCCGTTAGCCATTACAAAACCCGCGTCGGCAGCCTTCTGAATGCGGTTGCGGGAAGCATTCGTCAGACGGTCGAACAGATACTTATCTACACGCATCATCTCCTGCCCCCTGTCCACTACCACACGGAAGTGCTCATAGAGCTGCGCTTCATCGCCAACGGCTTCTACATCATCCAGATCATCATTTTCTATGTCGTCCGGCAATTCTTCTATCATCACTGTATTTACGATTTGACTAATTACGATTTACGGTTGAAGTCACATTTTTAATTAAAACCAGGACTCGTCTGCGGACGAGCCAGCGGAAGCAGCAGGTTCTACCGTTTCTGTACCTAAAGAGTCCGTCTCCTGCGGCAACTCTCCACCGTCACCGACCATCAAGGTCAACACGGCTCCCATAGGAATCTTCTCGCCGATTCCCAGCTCCTTTCCCTTATATTTTACGCCATATACCCAATCCTTTTCTCCAGCTACGTATTGAATTTCCGCCAACTTGAATCCGGATGCCAGAATACGGGCTTCCGCCTGACGCAACGAACTGTTGTCTGCCACATCAGGAACAGTCTGCAAGGGAATGTTCAGTGTATTAATGGTAAGATAGATAGTGCGGCCCTCCTTCACTTTCTGCCCGGCAGCAGGATTGTATTCAAGAATACATCCGGCAGGCAATGTTTTTACATAGCTGGAATCCGACACCACACAGACCAACCTATGGTTACGGAACATTTTTTCAGCTTCTCCCACGCTCATGCCTTTAACGTCAGGCACTACCACAGCTTCACCATGACGGGTATATATATCCAGTCCTTTCAGCACTCCAAATACCAGACCGACGACCACAACCGCCATTGCAATCAAATTCACCCAGAAGTATCTATTCTGACGGATAGAGAAAAATTCTTTTATTGTCATAATATCATGCGTTATTGGGGACAAAGATACAATTTTCAGTACAGAGTATCACCGCATGGCAGGCAGTTTTTTGACTCGGTACGCAAATACATCGGGATATAACAAGAAAAGCCGCAGAAGACTTTACAGTCTTTTGCGGCTTTCTTATTTCCTGTTAACAGGTGAATTATGCCTTCACTCCATTGTATTCGTCAGAAACGGTCAGTTTCTTGCGGCCTTTGGCACGACGAGACGCTAATACTCTACGGCCATTTGCTGTAGCCATTCTCTCACGGAAACCATGTTTGTTTTTTCTCTTTCTGTTAGAGGGTTGAAATGTTCTTTTCATTACTGTATCTTGTTTTATGTTATTATTCTCACGAATTCGGGCTGCAAAAATAGATACTTTTTTCAAATAAACCAAGAGATAACTCATTTTCTCTCAAAAGTTTTTGTGTTTTTTACCGATTTCCATTACTTTTGCACTCGCTAAGAGACTTCAACGAAGTATAATCTAACATAATAACATAAAGACAATAAGTATGATTAATGCCCAAGACATTAAAAACGGAACTTGCATCCGTATGGACGGCAAGCTTTATTTCTGTATCGACTTCCTGCATGTAAAACCGGGAAAAGGTAATACTTTCATGCGTACAAAACTGAAAGATGTTGTTAACGGTTATGTACTGGAGCGCCGTTTCAATATCGGCGAGAAACTGGAAGACGTACGTGTAGAACGCCGCCCACACCAATATCTCTATCACGACGGTGACAACTACCAGTTCATGAACCAGGAAACTTTCGACCAGATTCCTATCGACCACGACCTGATCAACGGTGTAGATTTCCTGCTTGAAGGTATGGTAGTAGATGTGGTTTCCGATGCATCCACCGAAACCGTTCTTTACGCTGACGTCCCCGTTAAAGTCGTACAGAAAGTTACTTATACAGAACCCGGATTAAAAGGTGATACCGCTACCAACACCTTGAAGCCCGCCACTGTAGAATCCGGTGCGACCGTACGTGTCCCGTTGTTCATCAACGAAGGCGAAAGTATTGAAATCGATACTCGTGACGGCTCATACGTAGGCCGTGTGAAAGCATAAGCCGGCAAGACAAGAACAGGCATAGATCCTGTCATCCCATAATCCCCGATTCCCTGCGGCATCGGGGATTTTTTCTTTATCCGCAAAGAAAATGGAAGCGACAAGTATTATCGAAATTTAATAGTGTATCTTTGTGGGACAATTTAGAATATAAAGAGCCATGAGATACTCCGTTATCATCCCAGTATATAACCGCCCCGATGAAGTGGACGAGTTGCTGCAAAGCCTCACCGGACAAAGGTTCAAGGATTTTGAAGTCATCATTGTGGAAGACGGTTCCTCCATTCCCTGCAGAAAGGTAACAGAAGCCTACCGGAAAAAGCTGGACATACATTATTATGACAAGCCCAATTCCGGTCCCGGACAAAGCCGCAACTACGGTGCAGAACGCAGCAGCGGAGAGTACCTAATCATCCTTGATTCGGACTGTATATTGCCGGAAGGCTATTTTGAAGCGGTAGAAAAAGAACTGCAAGCATCCCCGGCCGACGCATTCGGCGGGCCAGACCGTGCACATGAATCGTTTACGGACATACAAAAAGCCATCAATTATTCCATGACATCTTTCTTCACTACCGGAGGCATCCGGGGAGGGAAAAAGAAAATGGACAAATTCTATCCGAGAAGCTTTAATATGGGAGTACGCCGCGAAGTGTATCACATTTTAGGCGGTTTTTCAAAAATGCGTTTCGGGGAAGATATAGACTTCAGCATCCGAATCTTCCAAGGAGGATACCGATGCAGGCTGTTCCCCGATGCATGGGTTTACCACAAACGCCGGACAGACTTGAAGAAATTTTTCAAGCAAGTGCACAATTCGGGAATTGCCCGCATCAACCTGTACAAGAAGTATCCGGAATCACTGAAACCCGTTCACCTGCTTCCCGCCGCATTCACGTTAGGGGTGGCATTGCTATTATCAGGTGCCCCCTTCTGCTTGTACAGCCTGTCACCAATCCTGCTGTATGCCTTGCTGGTAGGCACGGACTCTACGATCCAAAACCACAGCCTGCGTATCGGGATCTACTCCATCGCCGCCTCTTTTATCCAACTTATCGGATATGGAACGGGGTTTTGGCGCGCGTGGTGGAACCGCTGCATCCTTGGGAAAGATGAGTTTGAGGCCTTCAAAAAGAACTTTTACAAATAATCGAGAAACAAGAGACGAAGCCCGGAGACCAAAGGAAAAAGAAGAATACGAAATGGAAAAACTGAATATCAACCAGTGGGCAGAGAAAGACCGTCCTCGGGAGAAAATGATGCAAAAAGGAGCAGAAGCATTGAGCGACGCCGAATTGTTTGCCATCCTTATCGGTTCCGGCAACACGGAAGAAAGCGCCGTATCCCTGATGCAGCGAATACTTGCCAGCAGCGGCAATGATCTGAACCAACTGGGAAAATGGGAGATTCAAGACTTCGCCCGCTTCAAGGGCTTCGGACCGGCAAAGAGCCTTACCATCATGGCGGCCCTGGAACTTGGCAGACGCCGTAACCTGCAGGAACACCACGAACGTCCAACTATCCATTGTTCCCAAGACATCTATGAGCTATTCCATCCTCTGCTCTGCGACCTCGCTCAAGAGGAATTCTGGATACTGCTCATGAACCAGGCTTCCCGTGTCATCGACAAAGTGCGTATCAGTCGGGGAGGCATTGACCAGACTACCGCCGATGTACGCAGCATCCTGCGGGAAGCCTTGCTGCAAAGAGCCACTCAGATAGCGCTGATCCACAACCATCCCTCCGGTAATCCACACCCCAGTCGGGATGACCAGAGACTGACCGAACTCGTACAAAAAGGAGCGCAGACCATGAACATCCGGTTGGCCGACCATGTGATTATCACGGACGGACGCTACTACAGCTTCTGCGATGAAGGGATGCTATGAAGCGGTCAAGGCAAACGCCGTGCCATTTTTTTTGTAGTCTCAAAGAAAATCTTTAGCTTTGTTTCGGAAAAATTGAATTATACACCCTTACGAATATGACCAAATTTGAAATAGAAGAGAAAGTCGTTGCAATGCTCAAAACCGTATATGACCCGGAAATACCGGTCAATGTATATGACTTGGGGCTAATCTACAAGATAGATGTCTCCGACAATAACGAAGTAACTGTCGATATGACCCTGACTGCCCCCAATTGTCCGGCAGCAGACTTTATCATGGAAGATGTCCGCCAAAAGATTGAATCCATAGACGGAGTCGGTTCCGCCATCATCAACCTGGTTTTTGAGCCCGAATGGGACAAGGATATGATGAGTGAAGAAGCCAAGCTGGAATTAGGATTCCTTTAAATCAACTATCATCCGATCATGAAGAATGTATATTTCCTTTCAGACGCTCATTTAGGTTCACGGGCTATCAAGCACGGACGGACCCAGGAGCGGAGGCTGGTCAATTTCCTAGACAGTATAAAACATACGGCAGCCGCCGTGTACCTATTGGGAGACATGTTCGACTTCTGGTACGAGTTCAAGACCGTGGTACCCAAAGGCTACACCCGCTTTTTAGGCAAGCTCTCCGAGTTGACCGATATGGGGGTAGAGGTACATTTCTTCACGGGTAACCATGACATCTGGTGCGGTGACTACTTGACCAAGGAGTGCGGAGTCATTATCCACCGTGAAGCGCTGACCACCGAAATATATGGCAAGGAGTTTTATCTTGCCCATGGTGACGGGCTGGGAGATCCCGACAAAAAGTTTAAACTCTTACGCTCCATGTTCCATAGCCATACCCTCCAGACCCTTTTCTCCGCCCTCCACCCACGTTGGAGCATAGATTTGGGACTGACATGGGCCAAGCACAGCCGCATGAAACGTATAGACGGTAAAGAGCCCGATTATATGGGAGAAAACAATGAGCATCTGGTACTTTACACCAAAGAGTATCTGAAAAGTCATCCCAATATCAATTTCTTCATCTATGGACACCGCCACATCGAGCTTGACTTGATGCTCAGTTCCACGTCACGCATCCTGATCTTGGGAGATTGGATAAACTTCTTCTCCTACGCCGTTTTCGACGGCGAGAATCTATTCCTGGAGGAATTTATTGAAGGAGAGACCAAACTGTAACAGTGCTTTCCAAAACTAAATGATTACGAAAAAGAGCAAAGAACCGGAACATTTCCCGTCCGATCTTGTAATAGTGTCATAACCATTAAAACAAAAAGTTATGGATGATATGATTTATAGAAATGACCCTATTGCCGAAGAAAATTTAAATCCTGACGGACATCCGGCAAAAAATGACCTTGAAGAATGGAGCGAAGAAGTTTCCGAACGTACAGATACCGGCTACAAGGATCAAGAGGTAAAGTCTGCCAAAGAGCGGAAAAAACGCATCCGGGAAATGGATGAGATTATCAAGAAGGATTTGGAATAAAACATACTTGTAAAACTGAAAAAAGAGAAGTGAACCCTAAAAGTTTTTTGCCTGACTTTTAAGGTTCACTTCACTTTTGACAATCTCCTTTTTCAGAATCGTCCCGAATACTTATTTATATCCGGCGGCTTTTGCTATACGTTTCGGAATTTCCGTATTGTCCATCTTGCCCATAAACAACTTGGAGCCTGCCCCCACCGCAAATACCGGTACATATCCGGCTGTGTGGTTACCGCTTGTCCAGCCCACCATGGCAATCTGGCTCATCACCTTCTTGGCAGCAACAGCCAAAGGCTCAGTCTTGGCATAGAGGCTTTCCTCAAATACCACGTGCTTGTTGACAAAAGACTCTTCATAGGCATCACGCAACATCTTCTCCTGTTCCCAAGTAACGGGCAGTTCCTTCCAGAACCCCATTTTCTCCCCCAGGAAGTCTTTTATCTCTTCCCAATTAATAACCTTACGCATCTTGCGCAAATCTGTAATGGAACGTGAGAGGAGATCCTGAGACTGCTTCTGGTTCATCAATGACTTCAGATGCAACTCATATTTGGATGTACCCAGACCGATACCGCCTGTTTCATGGTCGGCTGTAACAACAATCAATGTCTCCTTCGGATGCTTCTTATAGAATTCATATGCCACCTTAATGGCATTATCCATATCAATCACTTCTTCAAAAGCTGTAGCAGGATCGTTGCCGTGGCATGCCCAGTCTATCTTTCCTCCTTCCACCATCAGGAAGAAGCCTTTTTTGTTACCTTTGGTCAGGAAAGAGATGGCACTCTCTGTAATTTCAGCCAAAGTCAAATCACCTTCCTGGCGGTCAATGGCATAAGGCAGACAAGAAGGTTCCGCACCTTCCTTCTGGATAAGCACCATTTTCTTGGCATCCCCCGCTTTCGCCTTGTACTCATCAAGCCCTCTGGCAATGGTATAACCAGCCTCTTCAATAATAGGAAAAATGCTCGGTGCTTCCTGCTTATCGGCAGTAGTGGTGGGTTTCAGGAAACCGCCTCCTGCATAGAAGTCAAAACCGGCCTTCGGGAGGTCGAGAGCGATTTCGTAATACATATTACGATTAGGCTGATGGGCATAGAATGCAGCCGGAGTGGCGTGGTCCACACTCACGCTGGTAGTGACACCCACCTTCTTGCCGGCCTTTTTGGCTTTCTCGGCAACCGTCTGGAGCACGTTCTTGTCATCGTCCATGCCGATGGCGCCATTATAAGTCTTCGCACCGGTAGCAAGGGCAGTTCCGGCAGCCGAAGAGTCGGTGACAGAATTTGTGGCAGAGAAAGTGGTAGCCATACCGGCAACCGGAAAAGTAGTAAACAACAGAGGCTTTACACCGATACGCCCTTCCTGTTCGGCAAGATACATCTCGGTTCCGTTCACCTGGTTTACTCCCATTCCATCTCCGATGAAATAAAATACATACTTCGCCTGTTGGGCATACACTGTACCCGCCAACAGCACAAAGAGCAACACATACATCAATCGTTTCATAAGTCTATCCATTATTTAAAATTGTTCAAAAAGTCGCCTGTGTTCCTTAAAAGTGTAACAAAGATAGGGATTTTATGCCACTTACTTATGAAGATACTGTTAAAAATAAGAAGCCGGAGAACAGCTTTGCTGCCTCCGGCCCTCTATTTTAACCAATCCGGAAATATGATTTCCGGGATTATTTATTCTCCAGAATAGCGAGTGTATCCGAAGCAATCACCAACTCTTCGTCTGTGGGAATCACTACGACCTTCACCTTGGAATCATCGGTAGAAATAACCATTTCTTCACCGTGAACCTCATTCTTTTCAGCATCCAGTTTTACACCCATGAATTCCAGCCCCTCGCAGGCACCCCAACGGGCACTTGCCTGGTTTTCACCGACACCACCTGTAAATACGATGATATCCACGCCACCCAAAGCAGCAGCGTACGCGCCGATATATTTCTTAATACGGTAGAAATACATGTTCTCAGCCAAGATTGCTTTCTTATTGCCGGCAGCAACAGCAGCTTCCAAGTCACGCATATCACTGGATTCACCGAAGATACCCAACACACCGCTCTTCTTGTTCAGAAGGTTGGAAACACCGTTTGCATCCAAGTTTTCCTTCTCCATGATGAAAGAAACGGCGCCTGCATCAATATCACCGCTGCGTGTACCCATCATCAAACCTTCAAGCGGAGTCAGACCCATGCTGGTATCCATGCACTTTCCGTCTTTGATGGCAGAGATAGAGCCACCGTTTCCGATGTGGCAGGTGATGATTTTCTTTCCCTCCGGCTGCACACCGAGGAATTCACAAACACGTTGTGACACATAACGATGAGAGGTTCCATGGAAACCATAACGACGTACACCATATTTTTCATACAGTCCATAAGGAACAGCATACAAATATGCATAATCCGGCATAGTCTGATGGAAAGCGGTATCAAACACACCAATCTGCGGAACATCAGGCAGAATGGCAGAGATTGCATTTACACCTTTCAAGTTAGCAGGATTGTGAAGCGGAGCCAAGTCATTGCAGGCAATAAAAGCGTCCAACACTTCCCGAGTCAACAATACAGACTTGCTGAACTTCTCACCTCCATGCACCATACGGTGCCCCACGGCGTTGATCTCATCCAAAGATTTGATCGCACCATATTCCGGGCTTATCAATGTATTCAGAATAAACTCTACACCTACAGTATGTTCGGGGATATCTTTTTCCAGAATCTTCTTTCCGCCGCCCGGCAGAGTAAACTTCAGGAAAGAGTCTTTCAGACCAATCTTTTCAATGCCACCCTGAGCGATTACTGCTTTATGGTCCATATCAAACAATTTGTATTTGATGGACGAGCTACCGCAGTTCAATACTAAGACTTTCATATTATCAATGTTGAATTATAAATTATGAATTTTGAATTATGAACCGGAAATGATGAATCACGGAAGAGAACAATAGGCCTCCTCCATAATTCATCATTCAAAATTCATAATTATTTATTATTTTTGGCTGCAATAGCCTGATTAGCAGTAATTGCAATCATACGGTAAACATCTTCGATGGAGCAACCGCGTGACAAGTCGTTCACCGGACGGGCGATACCCTGCAAAATCGGGCCTACCGCATCGGCATGCCCCAAACGCTGTACCAACTTGTAGGAGATATTACCTACCTCAAGGCTGGGAACAACCAGTACATTGGCGTGTCCCGCGATAGAAGAACCCGGAGCCTTGCTTGAGCCCACTTCCGGCACCAAAGCGGCATCAGCCTGCAACTCACCGTCGATGGCAATGTCCGGAGCCATCTCCTTGGCAATCTTCAAAGCCTCAACCACCTTATCCACCACTTCGTGTTTGGCAGAACCCTTGGTAGAGAAACTCAACAAAGCCACTTTTGGATCGAGACCGGCAACAGCCTGGGCAGTACGTGCCGTACAAATGGCAATCTGCGCCAGCTGTGCAGCATCGGGGACAGGAGTCACCGCAACGTCACCCATCACCAGAATACCGTTCTTACCATATTCGGGAGCATGAGTCAACAACAACATGGCACCGGAAACACAAGTGATGCCGGGAGCAGTCTTGATAATCTGCAAAGCCGGACGAAGCACGTCACCCGTAGTATTGCGGGCACCTGCCAACTGGCCGTCAGCATCACCATTCTTGATAATGAGACAACCCAGATAAAGCGGATCGAGCACCAACTTGCGGGCTTCCTCGATAGTCATGCCTTTCTTCTTGCGTAATTCACACAGCAACTGTGCGTACTCTTCTTTTTTCGGATGGTCTTCCGGATTGATAATCGTAGCCTTGGAGATATTACCCAATCCCCACTCTTGGGCACAAGCATTGATTTCTTCGGGGTTACCCAAAAGAATCAGGTCAGCAATTCCGTCAGTCAGAATCTGATTGGCAGCTTTCAAAGTGCGTTCTTCCGTACCTTCAGGAAGAACAATGCGTTGGCGGTTGGCTTTCGCACGTTCAAGAATTTCGTTAATTAATCTTTGCATGATATTTTAATTGTGTATAAAGATCGGTAGCCTGTGTTATTCACGGCGCAAAAATACACAATTTTGCAATATCTACATTGCAATCCGGGGTGTTTTTACACCCCGGATTGCATTTATTGTAATATTTAACACTAATAGATAACTTCCGGAGCCACATTCTTGTACTGATCCATACAAGTACCGATGGGAGCACCTATGTAGGTAGGGTCACAAATCAAGTATTCGGTACCGTCTTCCAGCTGCACATAGTCACCGGGAATCTCTTCCGTGAAACGGACAGCCGAAGCTATATGGTTGGGGTAATCCAGCAGGATAGTATCCAGTCCCATCAGTTCTTTCACCAAAGTGGAATACAGCATGGCACGATCCTCACAGTCACAATAGGGATAATAGAATGTTTCATCCGGGAAATTCGGCTTCTCATAACCGAACTGCTCCCCATCCGTCTTGTACTGGAAAGCGGTCTGCACAAAATTCAACAGCAAATTGGCAGCATCTTTCTGTGATTTTCCCTCGATTGCCTTCTTCAATTGCGGGTATAAGGAAGCCCGCAGCTCTTCACTCATCGGAGTCTTATAATGTATCACGACATCGCATTGGGGATAGTCCAGATAGAAATCTATCAGATTCTTGTTGACTACCGTCTGCACCTTCAACTCATTGCCTGCCAAAGAGAGCGTACGGTCCTGCTCCTCCATGGCAAAAGCCGGGATACCTTCTATATTCAAGCAAACCAGATTCTTGGCATCTGCAAAGTTCTGGCGATAGGTATAAAGGCTTTTAGAACCTTTCGGGTCCGGTTCGAAGACATAGTATTTGTCTCCGTCCTCCATCTTCAGATAAGGAGTGCCGTAAACGGTTCCCGCTGTAGCAATCATCAGTTTCAGACCGTCGTCAATCTTGGCAAGGCGGACTTTATAGCCGGATTTGCAAAGCAGGAACATTTGCAGGAACACGACATCATTGGTGCGGTCCTTACCATACAATTGCTCGCCTATCCGCTTCGTCAAGAGCAGATAAGCCCAATCACTCAGTTTCTTTTCCTTTTTAAGGGTCATACAGTCGCTGACCAACTGCTCGTAATCTTTCTGGCACAGTTCTTTCCAGGCATCAGCCACATTGGCCTCCTTGTCACCGGATAAAGAAAAATGATCGATAACCTCTGTTGCTACCTCAAAGTCAGTGCCATAAAACTCGACGGGAGTACGGTGTACGCTCCTATCGGGCTTAACCACGGGAACTTTCACCACAACAGGCGTATAAGGTTTACCGGGCACATATACTCCCGGAGCCGGTTTATCCTGTATGGCCGGCAAGTCGGGATGCTTCGGATCTACCGCCACCTTACCGCCGACAGCAGGCACAGGCGCTTCGGGAATTTTCAATGCACCCGGTTTGACAGCTACCGGAGGCATAGCAGGCCTGGCCTTGTCAAATATGACCGGCTTGGGAGGCTCGGGACGTACAGGAGCGGGAACAGGCGCAAAAGCATCATATTTCTTCCAGGTTTCCCGCAGGAACGTTTCAAACTCCGCATCCGCCTTATTCTTAAACTCTTCGAATTCCGCTTGCTGCTTCTTCTCGAATTCCTCAAACTCTTTCTCAATATCCTGTGCGCAAAGAGGCATTGCCGACAAGAAGCAGGCAACGCAAACCACTGATAAACCCTTCATCTTATTCATCCGTATCAATAGATTTAGAGAAGTTAATATAAACTATTTAATCAGTATCATGTCATAAAAGGCACAACGTTTATCATTGGGAATGGAATATACCCATTTCAACACATTCTGATAGGTAACCTCTTCCGTAAACGGGATATTCTCCTTAGTAGCCACCATCATCATGTTGATTTTTTCACTTTCCTTTCCTTGTTTCTCCATACGGTAGTCCACCGCATTACTGAAAGGAACATGATACTCTTTCTCAGCCTCCAGCAGGGAATTACCTTCATAGTCATTGGGGTAAAGCACGGCCCCTCCCGTACTGTCAAACCAAAAAAACTTCAGATAAGAATCCGTACCGTGCACTTTCAAGGAACAGGTAAACACATCTCCCTCCTTATATAAGGTAGAAACGCCCTTCACTTCCAGAGCATACGATTTATCCACCTTCTCTTCTTTCTGTACCGTGGCATCAATAGTCACGACCTTATAAAGGCTGCGGGTATCCGTATCCCAGATTTCCTCCACCTTTTCCTTGGTTACATTCACCATTCCCCCAATCGCCAGTACATTCATTTGCGAATAGGCCTCATGAAGCTCGGTTCCGCTATCCTGGGATATCTGTCCGAAAACGGACCAGACATTCTCCATCACACCGGCCTTGCGCAATGCTTCCTTTTTGGCTTCCATACGGGCACGTTCTTCCGCCTCTTTCAAAGTAACATTATCGCTGACTTGCCAGCGTCCCTGCACACCCTTCACCTTTACGGTGTTCTGAGCATGCAGCGGAGCAACAACCAATACCGTCAAAAGGAATATCCAACCAATCAGTTGATTCCGATTCATTAAAGTCTAATTTTAGTGACAGATTGATTAATAGCCCAACTTATCCAATTCCTTTGCCAATTCTTCTGACTTGGAAGCCAGTTCCTTGCGGATTGCCTTGACGGCTTCCTGGTTGGCAGCCTGCATGCTGTAACCGATGGTTACCATTACTTCCACATTCTTATTGGGCAATGTCCTGTAAACTTCTACCAAAGGAATGGTACGTCCCAAAGTTGCAGAGATGACACTTTTGCTGGAAGCTACTACGCTTGTCAGACTGGCAGCTTCTTCCTGCCCCATATCATCGTTGGCAGCTTTAGCCTCAATCAGCTGGGAAACCTTCGTCTGAATCTGTCCGGCAAGGTCAATCTTGGCTGTATTGGTAGCCTGCAAAGCAGCGGCAGACTGGTTACCGCCGATAATCCTGGATGAAGCGATGTACCAATAAGGATTTCCATCCATATCCAACTCGGCTTGTCTTTCCCAGGCATTTTCCAACTGTTTTGCCAAAGGCAGTTTGCCCACCGGAGTCTTGAAGCCTTCCTTTTCCAATTTTTTAGCCTCTTTGCGCGCCTCCTTTATAGCCTTTTTCTGCAAGTCTTTATCCAAAACTTTTTCATGTTTTTTCAAGTCCTTGAAATCTTTTCCCGTTGCTCTTTCTTGTGCATTAACATTAACAGCGAACATCATGACAAACGCTACAAGAGCGCTGATAAACAAACTCTTTTTCATCGCATTTTTTGTTTTAATGATTAGTATTGTTAGTAATTCTTCAAACACACTATACTCTGCAAAAGTAGGTAAATATTTCAAATCACACCCATTATTCGTATCTTTTTTTCACCGATTGTACCTATCAAGTCAAATCACGGATTATTCAAATAAAAAAACCGACTAAAAATAACTCAAATCAATCAAACCGAAATACGGAGCGTTCTCCGAAAAGACAAGTAACATATTTATTACTAATAAAATCATCAAGAGTATTGGGACTTGGCCCAAAACCCATGTTTAACCGCTGTCGCCATACGCCAGTTCATATGGTTGCGGTCGAATAAATTTCATTGTTGACGTGTTTTTGTTACCCGTTTTCGCTACCTTTGCATCCGTTTTTCAGAGTATCAATCAACAGGTATAACATTTATAGTATTATGATACGTCAATGCGCCATCCTTTTCGGATGTTTAGCTTTGGGTGAACTGATTGTCTTCATTACGGGTATCAAGCTACCGTCCAGCATCATAGGGATGCTGTTACTCACCCTTTTCCTGAAACTGGGTTGGATAAAACTGCACTGGGTGCAGGGCATGTCCGACTTCCTTGTCGCCAACCTGGGATTTTTCTTTATCCCTCCCGGCGTAGCCCTCATGCTCTATTTCGATATCATCGCGGCTGAATTCTGGCCGATAGTAACAGCCTCCGTAGTCAGCACCTTGCTGGTGCTGGTAGTAACCGGATGGGTCCACCAATTAACACGTAAAATCAAATGAACTTCCTTGAAAACGAATTCTTCCTGCTAGCAATTACTTTCGGGATATTCTTCCTGACCAAACTTCTGCAAAAAAAGACAGGAGTCATGCTGCTCAACCCCATACTGCTGACCATCGCCATTCTCATCATCTTCCTGAAAATGACAAATATCAGCTACGAGACCTACAATAAAGGAGGCCACCTGATAGAATTCTGGCTCAAACCGGCAGTCGTAGCATTGGGAGTGCCTCTGTACCTTCAGCTGGAAACCATCAAAAAACAATTGCTGCCCATCCTGCTGTCCCAATTAGCCGGATGTATCGTCGGGGTCATCTCTGTCGTGCTGATAGCCAAGCTGATGGGAGCTTCGGACGAAATCATCTATTCGCTCGCGCCCAAATCCGTCACCACACCGATCGCCATGGAAGTGACCAAGACATTGGGCGGAATACCTTCGCTCACGGCAGCAGTCGTGGTATCGGTAGGGCTGTTCGGCAGTATCTTGGGATTCAAGGCCATGAAACTGACCCGCATCGGCAGCCCAATGGCCCAAGGACTATCCTTGGGCGCGGCAGCACATGCCGTAGGTACTTCCACAGCCATGGATATAAGCAGCAAATACGGAGCGTTCGCCAGTCTCGGCCTGACCCTGAACGGCATATTCACTGCCCTGCTGACACCAACAATCCTGCAATTATTGGGGCTACTCTAACAAAATCCATCTATTTTTGTTATTTATAATTGTAACCAACTAAAAACCATTTATGATACCATTCAAAGATATCGAATTAAAAGATAAAGAACTTATCACTTCCTACACACTAAATAGTCCGCGACGGAACTGCGACCTTTCATTTTCAAACCTATGCAGCTGGCGTTTCTTATACAATACTCAATTTGCCGTCATGGACGGTTTCCTTCTGCTGAAATTCTGGGCGGAAGGCGAACTGGTATATATGATGCCCATCGGCAACGGTGACTTGAAAAAGATACTGGATGCACTGATTGAAGATGCCCACCGGGAAGGTGAACCTCTTTGCCTGCTGGGTATCTGTGAGGACATGTGCGCAGAACTGGAGGAGCTGATGCCCGGCAAGTTCCAGTTTACGGCCGACCGCGACTATGCCGACTATCTCTATCTGCGTACCGACCTCGCCACCCTTTCCGGCAAGAAGTTCCAGTCCAAACGCAACCATGTCAACAAGTTCAAGAAGACGTACAATTACGAATATACCGCCATCACCCAAGACCGTATCCGGGAATGCCTCGACCTTGAGGCCGAATGGTGCAAAGCCAACAATTGCGACCAGCACGAAGGTACAGGCAACGAACGCCGCGCACTGGTATATGCCCTCCATCATTTTGACGAGTTGGGGCTGACCGGCGGCATTCTGCACGTAGACGGGAAAATAGCCGCCTTTACTTTCGGCATGCCTATCAACCAGGATACCTTCGGTGTACACGTTGAAAAAGCCGACACCCGTATAGACGGTGCGTATGCAATGATAAACTATGAATTTGCCAACCACATTCCGGAACAGTATGTGTACCTTAACCGGGAGGAAGATTTGGGCATCGAAGGTTTGCGCAAAGCCAAACTCTCCTACCAGCCCACTATTATCCTGGAAAAGCACATAGCCTGCCTGAAGTCGGAACCGGTGGAGGCAATCAAATGGTAAAGGAGGAGAACGGATGTTACGGGAAAAGGTGAAAAGTTTATGGAAACTCTGTTTCAATGACAGCGAGGAGTTTACGGAAATGTATTTCCGCCTGCGTTACAACAATGACGTCAACATCGTCCTGCAAAGCGGCGAAGAAGTGATTGCCGCAGCCCAGATGCTGCCCTATCCCATGACCTTCGGAGATACGGAGATCAAGACCGCCTACATTTCCGGTGCCTGTACCCACCCGGATTACCGTAACCGGGGAGCCATGCACGAATTGCTGTCGCAGGCTTTCATCCGGATGCTCCACAACCATGTGCTCCTCTCCACCCTGATTCCTGCAGAGCCCTGGCTGTTCGATTATTATGCCCGAAACGGCTATGCCCCCGTATTCAATTACCGGAAAAGCAGGTTCAACGCACCTGCCACACCACTTCCCCAAGGAAGCCCGGCACTGAAAGCCACCCGTGAATACAGGCAGGAGTTATACACTTATTTAAACCGGAAACTGAGAGAACGTCCTTTCTGCATCCAACACACGGAACAAGATTTCCAAGTGATTATGGCCGACCTGCAATCAAGCAAGGGATGCATCTTCAGCCTGAGCCAAAGAGGCAACACCATTGCACTGGCCGTTGCCTACCCCACTTCGGACAAGAGTTGGTGCATCGGTGAGCTGGTGGCCGACACTCCCGAAACAGGCACAATGCTACTCCAACGCATTTGCGAGAAAGCCGGTATCCCGTCCGTCGAGATCCTGCTTCCGCCTGCCGGGAACGCCAACAGTTCCCCTCTTGGAATGGCGCGGATCATCAACGCCAAAGAGATACTGCAACTTTATGCCGCCGCCCATCCGGAAGTAGAACTCAACATTCGCCTGTCCGACGAGCAGGTCAGCGCCAACAACGGCTATTACTACTTGAACAACGGTAAGTGTATGAATAGTGCCAAGCGTCTGCCCGGCAGCCACTTGGCACTTACAATCGGTGAA